>Ga0302292_1000743_pt1 | contig 22338 bp, 24 predicted proteins | sample III_Fen_N2_1_FD_194553 | JGI IMG/M metagenome (GOLD analysis project Ga0302292, IMG submission 194553) | Peat permafrost microbial communities from Stordalen Mire near Abisko, Sweden - III_Fen_N2_1 | ecosystem: Environmental > Terrestrial > Soil > Wetlands > Permafrost | place: Sweden: Abisko...
AAAAATATATATAAATATGGATTTAGTTAATGAAATAAAAAAATTTGTTGAAGAAGAATGTAAAAAACCTACTAGTAAATATGGTTATGAGCCATTTATTTTTCATTTTATTCCAGTTGTAAAATATGCAGAAGAATTAGTAGATAAAATAGGTGGAGATAAAGAAGTTGTTTTAATTGCTGCATGGTTACATGATATAGGTTCAATTATATATGGTAGAAATGATCATCATATTACCGGAGCAAAAATTGCAGAAGAAAAATTAAAAGAATTTAATTACCCAATAGATAAAATAGAATTAATAAAAAAATGTATTTTAAACCATCGTGGTTCTATAGAAAATACTAGATTAAGTATAGAAGAGTAGATAGTTGCAGATGCAGATGCTATGAGTAATTTTGATAATATACCCGGTATATTTAAAGCAGCATTTGTTTATGAAAATTTAGATCAAGGTAAAGCAAAAGAGGCTCTTTTGATAAAATTGGAAAATAAATGGAGACAATTACATTTTGAAGATTCTAAAAAAATAATAAAACCTAAATTTGAAGCATTGAAAATATTATTTAATTAAAAAATAACGCTAATAATAGCGTTATTTTATTTGGGGTGGAATAGTGAAGCGTATTAGGACTGAATTGATGTTTTATTGATTTTTATACTTGCGTATTTATGATAAAATATATCTATAATAATAAATAAAGATATGACAAACAAAGAAAGGTTATTAAAAATTTATAACATTTATCAAGAATATCTAAATAAGATATATGAAATTAATATTAAAGAAAGAAATTTAGTTTTAGAATTTGAAAAAGAGGTTGATAAAGTAAAAATAGGAGAAATAAAAAACAAATTAAATTAAAATAAAGATGTCATTAGAAAATTATCACGAAGAACACAATGAAAAACAAGAACAGATAAAAATATTAATTAATACATTAGAGCAAAGAAAAGAACAATTACTACAAAAAGAAAATATTACCCAAGAAGAATTAATTGAAATATCTGAAACTGTTAAATCTGAAATAGATAAAAAAGCACAAGTTGCCGAACATGTAGATGACGACTGCTTACTTTCTGTTGCTAACGAAATGAAAGCTGTTGATGTTGATTTGCCAGTAGAAAGAAAAAGAGAAATGTATGAAACCGTAGAGGCTTTAGACTCTCAAGTTATACAAGCAAGATTAGATGCTAAACTTCAAATAGGTGAAGTTTTATATAAAGATTTAGATACTTCTAATTTTGATTTTGAAAATTTAAAACAAAATTTTAAGAAATTATATTTAGAATTTTTAGATATTAGAAAACAACTCCTAAATAATGAAAATAGCCTTGAAATACTATCTAATTTAAAAAGTAAAAAATATGAATTAGGTAAATTATCTCAAATTTTATATTCTAATTCAGAAAATTATGAAGAATTTATAAATAGAATAAAAGAAATATTTATAAACACAAAAGGTATAAACGAAAAAGAGTTTAATGAATATTTTTCAGCAACGTTTTTATATCCAGCAAATTTAAAACCTATTGAAGATAAAGAATATTTGCCAGGACCATTTGAATCTATTGTATCAACTATAGAATGTTTGAAAGTTGCTGAAAAAGTTAGAGGTTCAATATCTGATAGTTGCTCTTCTCTTTTATTTTCAGGATCTTCAATATGGGGTTCATTTTATGCTACAAAAGGTCAAATACCACAAGAAGCTAATGGCTATATATTAGAACAAAGAAAATTAAAAAATATATCAGATACAGATTTTGTAAGTATATTTAAAGATTTTTCTTCAATGGAAGCTGGTATTAAAAAATTAGTTGCTGATAAAATAATATCAGAGGATAGCGTTCAAAGATTTGAAGAATTTGTAAAATTAAAAAAGGATGGTCGAGTTGATTATTTATCTTGCAGAGGTGAAGTTAATGGAATAGAAACTAGTATGCATTTTTTTGATCAACAAACTTTTTCAAATTTAAATAGATTTATAGATGAGTTAGAAGATCAAAAACAAAATATAGATAGAAGAATGGTTTTTTATGATTTTAGAAAAGATAAGCCTAAGGGTTCTGGTTATGATTTAATAAGTCCAATAGAAAATGAATCTTCTAAGAAATTGGAATTTAAAGAATATGGAGACGTACAATCAGTAGAACAAGGAAATATTGTTCCAGTAATATTCTTATTAAATGAAGATGAAAAAATATATCTAGGACTAATACCAACTCAATTAATGCAAAGTCCAATAAAAATGATTGATAAAGGTGGATTTGTAGAAGATATATCTAAAAAATTGGAAAATTTTATAATAAAAAATGGTGGTAATCCTGACTCTATAATTAAAAAATTAAGAGCTAATAGGTTACCACCTGAGTTCTTGGAAGAATCATGATTTTTTTTCAGACCAGACTGAAATTTCAATCTTTGAGCCGTCTGGTCTTTCTCCAATAACTCTTTTCTTTGTGTATGTTTTTTCAAGTTCTTCAGAAGATTCTTGAAAAAGCATGCAGTCCTCATCATTGTCAGGATTCAATTCATTCTCCTGACTAGAAGCTTTCTTGTCTGACATAAGTCCTCCATATAAATATATTATAACACAAAAATATTATGTTTGCAACATACAAACCAATAAAATCTTATTTAAACTTATTAGATAGTAAAAATAAAAAAGCATCATTAGAATTAATGACTTTTTTAGAAAAAGAATATTCTGAAGTTCCTGGTTCTTCTAATAATCATCAAACATGGAAAGGTGGTTATTTTGGACACATAGAAGACCTATTAAATATAGCAAATACTTTATATAAGACTTTTGATAAAAAAAGAAAATTAGATTTTGATTTTAAAGATTGTATTGTTGTATTCTTACTTCATGATATTGAGAAACCTTTTAGATATGGAAAAGAAAATAAATTTAAAAATGAAAGTGAAGAAATTATTCAAGAAGAAATAATTAAGGAATATAATTTAAAATTAAATAAAAATCAAGAAAATGCTTTAAAATATATTCATGGAGAAGAACAGGATTATTCAAATAAAAAAAGAGTTATGTGTCCACTAGCAGCTTTTTGCCATATTTGTGATAATATAAGTGCAAGAATTTATTTTGATTATCCTCAAAAATTTGGCTGGTAAAAATTAAAAGTCCTCTAATTAAAAATAGAGGTTTTTTATTTCTCTCAGTTCTAACGTCCCGTTTGGGGTATAAAAAATAACGCTATAATTAGCGTTATTTTATTTGGGGTGGCGTACGGGGTTCGAACCCGTGACCCTCGGATCCACAGACCGATGCTCTACCAACTGAGCTAACACCACCATTTCTAACAAGACAATTATAGCAAAAATTTGCCAAAAGTCAATTATAATTATATTATAAAAACAAAAATACTATGCCTTCAATATTACATACAACAACAAATCAATATCCAGATAATCCAACAGATTTGGATTACACACACACGCCAATAGTAAAGGCTTTATCTGATCATGAAATAGAGATTAATGTATCTCATTTTTATAATTCTCATTTAAAAGATCATTATATAGAAACGATAACATTATATTCTTTAAAAAGAATAGTGGATACTGTTCATTTCAAAGAAGGGGAGAATGTATATAAAGTAATATTTGATCTTACTAAAATTAATAAAAAAGATAGAGAGTTGTGTGAAATAAATGAATGGAATCCAAGAAGTTGGAAAGGATCTGATTTATATCATGCTGTTATAAAATGTAATATACACGGTAATTGGAGTGATGTATTAGAAGATTATTTATAAAACAAAAAATCAACTCATTTTGCAGAGTTGATTTTTTAATTGATTTGGTGCGCCCACCAAGAATCGAACTTGGGTCTAGAGCTTAGAAGGCTCCTATTCTATCCACTGAACTATAGGCGCATATTGCAATGGATTTAATAATAACACAAAAAATAGAGTTTGTAAATATTGCTTTATAATTTGCTATTTTTTAGTCTTTGTCATGATATTTATCGAAAATTTCTTTCAATCTCTTATTGGTAACATGAGTATAAACTTGAGTAGTTGTGATACTTGAATGCCCTAGCATTTCTTGAACAGATCTAATATCAGCACCTTCATATAATAAATCAGTAGCAAAAGAATGTCTAAGAGTATGAGGTGTAACTTTTTTTGTTATGCCAGCAATTTTAGAATATTTTTTTACAATTCTTTGAACAGATCTTACAGTTAAATTTTCTAATGAATGACTTTTAGAATCCAAATCTGTTCTAACAAATAAAGCTTGTGAAGTATCTTTTCTGATGTCTAAATATTTTTTTAAAGTTTCACGTGCAGTAGGTGATACAAAAACAACTCTAACTTTTCCGCCTTTACCACGAATAGAAAATTCGTCTCTGTTAAGATTTATACTTTCTTTATTTAAATTTGCAAGCTCAGAAACACGCAGACCAGTTGAAAATAATAATTCTAAAATAGCAATATCTCTTAATTTTGTTAATTCACTTTCTTTTGTTAAAGTTGGAGCTTCAATAATTTTTTTCAATTCCTCTTTTTCTAAAAATTCAACTTGTCTTGGTTGTTGTCTTGCTAATTCTATCTTTTCAGGACTCATAACTTTAACATCAATTTTTGCAAGATATTTTAAAAACATACGAAGAGCAATTAGATGATAATTACGAGTATTAGTTTTCATTTCTCCATCACGAGTTCCATTTTGTCTTCTCATGTAAAGAATAAAATTATTTACAAGTTCAGCACTAATTTCTGAAACAGAATTTATTTTTGCAAAATCAAAAAACCTATATAAATAACGTCTATAAGTATTTACAGTTTTTAAACTTCTATTTCTATTAATTTCAATATAAGAAATAAATCTATCAATTAAAGATTTAATTTCTGGAGATATATTTTTTTCTTCCATAAAATTATTTTATAAAGCAATTATATCATACTTATCAACAACTAAAAAATAATAATTATAGATGGTATAATGAAATAACTAATTAATATCAAATTCATATGAAAAAGGTTTCTCAAAAAAGTAAAATATTTTTACTTTTAGGAATTATTTTAATTCCGGTTTTTATGTTTTCTTTTATTTTTACAACAAAAATAAATGCGTCAAAACTTGTTTTATTAGAACAGAATCAAGTTATAAATAAAACATATTTTGCATCAGGAGATGTTCTTGATGTAAGAGGTACTATTAATGGAGACGCTTTTTTAGCAGGCTCTAATATTACTTTCTCTGGTAATGTTAATGGTAATTTATTTGTTGCAGGAAATACTATTAATTTAACAGGAAAAGTTAATGGTATGATTTTTTCAGCAGGAAATGTTTTAACAATAAATTCTGAAGGTGTAAATAGTTTATTTGCAGCTGGTAATTTGATAACTGTTAATTCTAAGATTAGTAAGAATTCTTATGTAGCAGGAAGTTCTGTTACAATAACAAATAATTCTGAAATAGGTCAAGATTTATTCATTGGAGCTAGTGTTGTGAATTTAGATGCTAATGTAAAAAGAGACTTGTCTTTAGATTCTAGTTCAACATTTTTTGGTCAAAATGCAAAAATAGGAAATGATTTAGAGGTTGCAAGTTCAATGCAAACAAATGCAAATTTACAATCTATTACTGGTGGAAAAATAACAATTACACAATCACAAGAAAATAATTCAAGCAAAGAATATATAGCATCTTTTAAAGCAAAAATATTTGAGAAATTAACAATCGGATTATTTTCTGTGTTAATAATAGGATTATTGCTTATAAAATTCTTTAATAAATCTTTAATAAAAATTAATAAAGATTCAGAAAAGAATTTTGGAAAAAATTTATTGAAAGGTTTATTATTTTCAATAGGAGTTCCATTTTTAGCAATAATATTATTAATAACAATAATAGGAATTAAATTATCATTCCTTACTATCGGTATATATTCAATAGTAATGTTCCTATCTTCTGTTGTTGGTTCAATTTTTATAGGAGATGTATTCTTAAAAAAATTAATGAGACAAAAAACTCCATCATTATATCTTGCACTATTAGTTGGTTCTTTAATATTTATAATATTAACAATAATTCCATTTGTAGGTTGGATATTTGGAGCAATAATAATATTAGTTTCTCTAGGTTCTTTGATAAATTTCAAATCAGAAATAATAAAAATATTAGACAAAAAAGCTTAATATATATAAAAAATAATCACTTAATTGTGATTATTTTTTTATTACTATCTATTTACTTTTATATAAAGTATTGTTAATATTTAAAAAACTTATAGGAGGTATTTATGAGTGCTATAAGAACATCTCGCAGACCAGGTCTTAATGTTAACTTAGAAAATTGTGCCAGATCTGATTTAATTGAAAAAATCGAAGAAGGGGCTAGAAAAAAAATTAGAGCAGATGAAGAATTTTCGTCTATTAATAAAAAAGAATTTATATCCAAATATGGTAGAAAAGAATGGCGGCGCATTAATAAAGAGAGAAAAATTAAAGTAAAAAGATATAAACGAAGTTTTGTAATAGTCACAGATGGCGGTAAAATGTTTTCTGATGGTGGTACCGATGGACCAGGTGTTTCCAAAGATTCAGAATTTTCAATAATGGATAAATAAGTATGCTTTTAATTGAAGCATTGCAATTAAGACTATTTGTATTTTTTACAAAATAGTCTTGTTTTTTTATAAAAATATAGCTTATATTGAAAAAATAATACTTATTTGATATAATAAACCCCATTAAAAAATAACTAAGAAATTATGATTAATACGATCAAAAAACAAGAGAATGGAAAGATAATTCTTACAATAGAAGTTCCATTTGAAGATTATAAAAAATACATAGAACACGCTGCAGAACACATTTCTGAACATGTAGAAGTAAAAGGATTTAGGCCAGGAAAAGCTCCTTATAATATGGTAGCTGCAAAAGTTGGAGAAATGGCTATATATGAAGAAGCTTTGCAATTTATAGTAGAATCTTCATATTATGAAGCTTTGCAAACTCAAGATATTAAAGAAAAGGTTTTTCATGAACCAGAAATTAAAATTGAAAAATTAGCTCCAGGAAATCCTATAATTTTTATAGCAGAATTAATGCTTGTTCCAGAAATTAAATTAGGAAAATATAAAGATTTAAAGATTAAAAAAGAAAAACAAGATACAAATTCAAAAGAATTCAAAGAAAAAGTAGAAAAAACAATAGAAGAATTAAGAAGAATGAGATCAATAGAAGTTGCTAAAAACGACGGAGTTATAGCAGATGGAGATAAGGCTGATATTGACTTAGACTTATTCATAAATGGAGTCCCATTAGAAAATGGAAGTTATAAAAACTTCAAAGAAGAAGTTAGAGTTGAAAGATTTATTCCAGGATATTATGAACAAATAATTGGATTAAAAGTTGGTGATAAAAAAGAATTTGAATTAACTTTCCCAGAAGATTATTTCGAAAAAACATTAGCAAATAAAAAAGTTTTATTTAAAATAGTTGTAAATGCTATTAATAAAGTAGAATTGCCAGAATTCAATGACGATTTCGCTAAAACTTTAAAATTTGATACTTTAGAAGCTTTCAAAAAACAATTAGAAGAGAATATAATTCATGAAGATGCTCATAAAGACGAAGAAAAATTGTCAGTAAAAATGTTAGAAACAATTGAAAAAGATTCTAAAATTTCAGAATTACCAGCAAGATTAGTTCTTATGGAAACAAAGAAAATGGTAAATGAACTTAAAGGAAATATAGAACAAAACGGAATGGATTTTGAAAATTATAAAACTTCTATAAAGAAAACAGAAGAAGAATTACAAGAGGAATTTAAAACAAAAGCAGAAGAAAGATTAAAAATATCTCTTATAATAGAAAAGATTGCAGAAGAAGAAAAAATAGATGTAACAGATGAAGAATTAAATAAAGAATTAGAAGCTGCTAAAATTCATTACAGTTCTCACCCAGACTTTGAGAATATTAAACAAAATTTAGAACACCCAGAATATCAAGCGCAAGTAAAAAGAGTGTTAAAAAATGAAAAAGTAGTAAAATTCTTAAAAGAAAAGAATATAATAGAGTAGTTATTTACTAAAAAAACGCAAATTAACGCGTTTTTTTAGTTTTTAGTTTTTCTCTATTTTTAGTTTTGTATTTATGATAAAATTCCTTTATAAAATAAAACTATGATAATAAAAGTAAACGTACAACCAAATAGCAAAGAGAGTAAGATAGTAGAATTTAAGGATAATATCTTAAAAGTAAAGATAAAAGCTCCACAAATAGAAGGAAAGGCAAACAAAGCCCTAATAGATTTTTTATCAGAAGAATTTAATGTGCCAAAAAGCTGTATAATCATAAAATCAGGAGTATTTGCTAAGTTTAAAATAGTAGAAATAATAAAATAAAATGCAAGATAAATTTTCAGATATTGAATTGAATGAAGATTTTGTTAATGCATTTAATTTAATAGAGAATACAAATAGAAATATATTTCTAACAGGTAAGGCTGGTACAGGAAAATCAACCTTATTGTCTTATTTTAGATATCAAACAGAAAAAAAAATAGTTGTATTAGCTCCAACAGGAGTAGCTGCATTAAATATAAAAGGACAAACAATCCATTCTTTTTTTGATTTCAAACCAAACGTTACAGAATCAAAAATCAGAAAAAGAAAAGGGGATTTTTATAAAAAAATAGACTGTATAATAATAGATGAAATATCAATGGTTAGAGCTGATTTACTAGATTGTGTAGATAAATTTCTAAGATTAAATGGAAAAGATAAAGTAGCAAATTTTGGTGGTGTACAGATGATTTTTATAGGAGATTTATATCAATTACCACCAGTAATGGCTGAGGCCGAAAAGAAAATATTTGAAGAACATTATGAAACACCATATTTTTTCTCATCAAAAGTTTTTAAAATATTTGATTTTGATTTCATAGAATTAAATAAAATATACAGACAAAAAGATAATTTATTTATAAATCTTCTAAATATAATTAGAAGTAACTCTTTAAAATCAAGTCATTTAGAGATATTGAATAAAAGATATGGAAAAGAATGTGAAATAACAAAAGAAAATTTTTATATAAATTTAACAACAACAAATAAAAAAGCGGATGAAATTAATTTAAAAAGATTAGAAGAAATAAAAGAAAAGGAGCATGTTTATAATGGATTAATAAAAGGAGATTTTGATAAAAATTATTTGCCAACAGAAAATATTTTAAGAATAAAAAATGGATCACAAGTAATGTTGTTAAATAATCATTCAGAAGGAAAATGGGTAAACGGTAGTGTTGGAAAAGTAATAAAAATAATAGAAAATTCCGAAGCTATAAAATATGGAGGTGTAGAAGAAGAAATAAATAACGATATTATAATAATTGAATTAGATAATGGAGATATTATTGAAGTAGAGCCACATAAGTGGGACATATTTAATTATGAATACAATAATGACTCTGACTCAATAGAATCAAAGCCAATAGGAGCATTCATTCAATTCCCAATAAAATTAGCATGGGCAATTACAATACATAAAAGCCAAGGAAAAACATTTGAAAAAGTTTTAATAGATTTTGGAGATAGAACATTTGCTCATGGGCAAGCTTATGTAGCATTAAGTAGATGTACAAGTTTAGAAGGAATAGTATTAAAAACTAAATTAAAAAAAGAACATATATTATTAGATAAAAGAGTTGTAGAATATATAAAAAAATTACATAAAAAAAATTCAGAATTAAATTTATCAAAGATAGATAAAATAAATTTAATAAAAAAACATATAGAAGAAAAAAATAAATTAGAAATAATTTATATAAAAGATAATGGAGATAAAATAAAAAAAGAAATAATTGCAGTAGAATTAATAGAAGAATATAAAAACAAAGGCAAGATATTTACAGCCTTAAAAGGCATGAAGATTAATAAGAACGAGGCTATTGTATTTGACATAGATAGAATATTAAAAATAAAGATGATATAAATCGTCTTTATTTTTTTATCATAAAAATTCATTATTAATTCATTTAATTTGATGTATTATTAATTTAAAAATTAATAATTAGTTATCTTTATTTTTTATGAAAATATTATATATAGAGGATGATATTAAAACTATCGAAGCTGTAAAAATTATTTTAAATAAAAATTATTTTATTATTGATTATGAAACCGATGGAAGTGCTGGTTTATCAAAAGCTTCAATGAATAATTATGATTTAATAATAATGGATATAAATCTTCCAAATAAAAACGGATTAGATATATGTAAAGACTTAAGATCAATAAAAAATACAACTCCTATAATATTTTTAACATCTAATAAAGACGAAGAGTCTTTGCTAGATGCTTTTAAGATAGGAGGAGATGATTACATGAGGAAGCCGTTCAATAAAGAAGAACTAATATTAAGAATAGAAACAATATTTAGAAGATCTAATAGTAATTATTTAAAAGATAAAATAAATTGTGGTGATTTTTATTTAGATTTAAATTCTAAAAAGTTATTTTTTAAACAACATAAAATATATTTAACAAAAAAAGAATTTAATATATTAGAATTATTTTTTAGAAACAAAAATATAATAATAGATAGACAAAAAATATTTGATAAAGTTTGGGACGAAAATGATAATCCATTTTCTAACATATTGGAAGTTTTTATAAAAAATATTAGACAAAAAATTAATAAATATACAAAAATAGAATTAATAAAAAACGTTAAAGGTAGTGGTTATTATATTGGTGATATAGATTAATAAAACTTCATTATTTCTTCATTTTGATAGAATATAATTTATATTTATTAATTTATAATTAAAAAAGTAAAATAAAATGATTGGCGGTATATTAAAACAAAACAAGATTGTAATAATATTTGGAATAATTATAATAATATTATTTTTTATATCATTCGCAATAATTTATATCCTATTAATGCACATATCATTTGCAAGCGAATCAAAAAACAAAGCAGAAAGAAGTAAAAAAATAGAAAATGAATTAATGAAAAATGAGCCATATATATGGTATGGTAAAAACGTTGTAGGAGTAGTGCATAATATAAAAAATAGAATAACTCCAATGTATTTGTTGTTAAATGAAATTAAAGATGAAAAGCAAATAAGTAATGATTTAAAAGAATTTGCAATAAGTCAAATAGGTAATTCAGACAGTATAGTAGATTTATTGGATCAATTATTATTGATAATAAAAAATAAAAACATAGAAGAAGTTGAAAGTGTAAATATAAATTATTTAATTTTATCAGTTTGTGAATTTTTTAAGTCTAATTTAGAATTTAAAAATAATATAAATCTAAAAATATTAGACATAGGCGGAGATTTAATTATAAACTCAAAACCATTTCAATTAGTGCAGGTTATTGAAAATATAATAAAAAATTCATGGGATGAATTAAAAGATAAAAATTATAAAAAAGAAATATCAATAGAAATAAATTTTAAAGAGAGATGTATGTCGATAAAAGATAACGGTGAGGGGATAGGTAGTTGTATTAATTGTAAAAACAAAAAATGTTTTTACAATTGTGATAAATTTAAAATAGGAAAAAGTACAAAAGCAAATGGTTTAGGCTATGGTTTGTTATTTGTAGAAAATTATGTGAAAGAAAATAATCTAAAAGGAGATATAATATCTAATAAAAACGGAACAGAAATTAAAATATTTTTTAAATAAATATTGCATTAATTTATTAGTTGATATATACTTGATATATAATTGATTAATCAAGTAATAATATGAATAAAAAAATAAATTTTTTATTGCAGTTATATAAAGCAAATTCCATATTATCTCGTAAACTATCAAGCTACGTAGGCTTTGGTGAATTTATGATCTTATATTATCTAAGTGAATCATCTGATGGAAAACTTAGAAGAATAGATTTAGCTGAGCTATTAGGACTCACAGCATCTGGTGTAACTCGTATGTTAATACCAATGGAAAAGACTGGTTTTGTGACAAGAGACGTAAGTGATGTTGATGCAAGAGCTCGTTATGCAATAATAACAAAAGACGGTAAAGAGTTATTAAATAATACCGTAAATATAATAACTGAGAAACTTGAAGATATTATCCCAGGTGATAAAATAGGTAAAATAAATGATGTAACAGATTTTTTATCGTTTATAAAATAATAATTAATAACCAATAAATATATGAAAAAAGAAATAAAATTATTAATTTCAATATTAATTTCTTTTTTAGCTGGAGCCATAGGTTCTATATTTACATTTAGTTCTATACCAACTTGGTATGCAACTTTAAATAAACCATCATTTAACCCACCAAATTTCTTGTTTGGGCCAGTTTGGACAGTTCTTTATATTGTTATGGGTATTTCATTGTTTTTGATCTGGAATAGCGAAAAAAAAGAGAATAAAAAAACTGCAATAACAATATTTGGAATTCAATTATTTTTAAATGCATTGTGGAGTATAGTATTTTTTGGATTAAAAAACCCATTAGCAGCACTTTTTGTAATAGCAGCACTTTATATTTTTATAATTTTAAATATAATAAAATTCTATAAAATTAATAAAACAGCAGGATTAATATTAATACCATATTTATTATGGGTTTCATTTGCTAGTATATTAAATTATTTTGTAATGATTTTGAATTAAGAAACAAGATGATTGAAAAAACATCAAATATGTGCTATTGTTTTCAATAAATTAATACTATAAGGGGTGATTAGATGACTCAAATAGACGATATTTTAAATAAGATAAACTGGGATGAAATTCATAATACAATTTCTTTTGGAAAACGTTATGAAATTTCAGAAGATGATTCAAATGATGGAAAGCTTATTGTGTCTTTTAATCAAGCAGATAAAGATGCTTATGTGTCACTAATTCCATCAGAAGAAAGAAATAAAGATATTCTCAGATTTAGAACTCCAGCAGGAGGTGCTATTTCTGACAGAAAAAGAAAAATTTTAATGCTATTTGCACTTGCTTCAGAAGAAGATAGTAAAGAGTAGTAACGTTTAGAGGTAGAAATACCTCTTTTTTAATTTAGTATATTTAAAGCTTGAAATATCGATGAATAAAATTCAAATAAAAAAGTCCAGCAACCAGTGTACTGGACGGGGGATGCATTTTGCATTACCACCTAAATATATAGTACTATATATTTAATATTTTGTAAATAATAAAAATTAGCTAGTATAAGATAATTTAACCTGGTGCAACTTAATTGACTCTGTTATAACTTATTTTAAGGATAATAATGTTTTGAGGTTTGAGATATTGATAAATAAATTAAAATAAATTTTGACTTATTACATTTTTTATCTTAGTATAAATTATAATTAAATTAAAAGGAGATTATATGAATATTTACATAGCACATTCAAGTTCTTTTGATTTTAAAAAAGAATTGTATAATCCAATCAAAAATAGTTCATTGATAAATAATTATAATTTTATATTTCCTCACGAAAATAGTGGTGAATTATTTAATTCTAAGGATTTATTCGAAAAACATGATTGTGATTTAATAATTGCAGAAGTAACAAATCAATCGACGAGTCTTGGTATTGAATTAGGTTGGGCAAATTTATACAATATAAAAATTGTATGTGTTTATAAAAATGGAAATGTTATGTCTAAAGGATTACAAACTGTTTCAAAAGATATATTAGAATATTTAGATGAAGAAGATTTGATAAATGTAATAAGCAAAATATTATTTTAGATAAACCAGGCAAATGCTTGGTTTATTATTTTTTCAATAAAAATAATGTTTTGAAATTTACAATCTTGATGAATAAGTTTAATTAAAAAAAGTCCTTCTTGCGAAGGGCTTATATTGAAAATGCTTATGAATTTATTTGATTAAATATTTCTTTTAATTTATCAATAGATAAGCGTTTTAAAACATATGGAAAAAATTCTTCAAGATTTTCATATCCTTGTTTTTGATGTATCATAGCCTGTAAAGCCATTTCTAGTTTATCTAATTCATTTACAAATATAGACTCTTTGGAAGATTTTAATTCAAATTCTTCCCATATTTTTATATATTTCTCAGAATTATTTAATCTAGATAAAACCCTTAACGTGGAGGATTTTTCTATATTGTGTTTTTGTTCTAGAGAGATTCCATCAGATGGTATTATATCCCCACCATAAATTTCTCCAACTTCATGAAGAAGAGACATTATAAGAATTTTTTCTATTGATAATTCTGGAAAAAATTCAGATGCTATAAATAGTGCAAGAATTGCAACACCAAATGAATGGTCAGCAACACTTTCACATTTTTCTTTTGGAATTTCTCTTTTCAACCAACCTTGTCTGTATAATTGTTTAAGGTGATTAAATTCAAGATATAATAAAACAATAGGTTCTAATTTTTGTTCGTTAGATACCAAATAGATAGGATTTTCGTTCTTGGTAATCATCTTAATCCTCCTGGATTTGTTTCGTTCTTCTATTATTATCATTTGTGCAGAGTTTCTGTCAAATAAAATTCTAAAAAGTTATAATTATCATTTTCTATAATAAAAAAATTAGCCAATATAAGCTAATTTTACTCGGTGCAACTTAATTCACAAGTATTTAACATATTTCAAAGATAGTAAAAATGTTTTGAGGTTTGAAATATTGATGAGCAGATTCTAATGTTGCAAAAATAAATAAAATATGATAAAAATAAATAAATCTTGTATGGAAGGAGTTTTGCCATGAGAACTATAAAAGTTAATGTTTTTATTGATGTATTCCTGAATAAAAAACAAGTGATTGAACAAATAAAAGAAAAAGAACGTGTAAAATTTTCAGAAATGAAACCAATAGATTTAATTTTGACATCAATTTTTCTTAATCTTATTGCAAATATGATTTATAATAATTATGTAAAATCAATAAAACCAATTATTATTGAAAATATAACAAATAAGGAAATGTTGGAATATATGTATTCGGAAAATATGAGCGAAGTAAGAAATGAGATTTTATTGAAGTTAAAAGATAAAACAAAAAAAATGGATATTTCTTTATAATATTCATTGCCAGTCTATGTGGGCTGGTTTTTTTATTTCTCAAAGTTATAATAATTATTTCTATAATAAAAAAATTAGCAAACATAAGCTAATTAAATATGGAATCGCCAGTTGTAGCTTTAGCGAAGGATGGTGCGGACGAAGGGACTTGAACCCCCATGCCTTTCGGCACGTGCTCCTAAGGCACGCGTGTCTACCATTTCACCACGCCCGCATTTACTTAATAATCATAGTAATAATTAACTCAAAAGTCAATAAAAATTAAAAAAGCACCCCAACTATAAAACAGTTGAGATGCTTAAGATTATATTTTTTTTCTATCCATAATAACGAAAATACAATCTTTGTTTGCAGACTCTATTTCTGATGACATATTCCACTCATTTTTATCAAACAAAGGGAAAAAAACATCTCCATTAAATTCTCCTAAAACTTTTGTAAGATAAATTCTATCAGCAAAACAAAGTGCTTTTTTGTATATTTCAAAACCTCCAATAAAGAAAAGTTCATCTTCTTGTGTTGTTTGTAAAATAGATTTCTCAATCGAATCAACAATAACACATTCCGGAGCAATATAATTTTTATTTCTTGTAATGACTATATTTATTCTATTTGGTAAAGGTTTTCCTATGGATTCATAAGTTTTTCTTCCCATTGCAACAGTATGTCCAGTTGTAATTCTTTTGAAATACTTAAGATCTTCTGAAATTTTCCATGGTATTTTTCCTTTTAAACCAATAACATTATTCTCTGAAACAGCTACAATTATTGATTTTATCATATTAAACCGCCATCTCAGCTTTTATAGAAGCATGTGATTTATAATCGATTAACTTTATGTCATCAATCTTAAAGTCAAAAATATTTTTTATTTCGGGGTTAAGCCAAAGTTTTGGGAGTTCGTAAACCTCTCTACCAAGTTGTTCTCTTGCTTGATTAAAGTGGTTATTATAAATATGCGTATCACCAAAAGTAATTATAAGTTCATTGGGCTCGCTTCCGGTTACTTGAGCAATCATGGAAAGTAATAGAGCGTATGATGCGATATTAAAAGGAACACCTAAAAACATATCGGCACTTCTTTGATACATTTTTAAAGAAAGTCCTTTTGACGAAGAATAAAGTTGAAAAAGAATATGACAAGGCGGAAGAGCCATTTCGTCAAGTTCTGCAGGATTCCAAGCAGAAATGATAAGTCTTCTGTCTGTTGGATTTTTTTTCAATCTTTCAATTTGTTCAGTAATTTGATCAACTACTTTTCCATTTGCACCATTCCATGTTCTCCATTGGACACCATAAACACGTCCAAGGTCACCTTCGAATTTAGCTTTTGGTTTCCAATAATCAGCATTAGCGTTTTCGTCCCAAATATGACAATTATTTTCTTGAAGAAATTTAATGTCACCACTTCCTGATAATAACCAAATTAATTCAACCTTCATAGCATGAAAAGCTAATTTTTTGGTTGTAATTGCTGGAAAACCTTTTTTCATGTCAAAAACAAGTTGTCTTCCAAAAATAGACCTAGTACCTACGCCAGTTCTATCAGATCTGTCTTCGCCATTTTCCAATATTTCGGAAAGAAGATCAAGGTATTGTTTCATAATAAGCCTCCTAAAAAATTTAATAGCATTCTATAACTGTATTAAGAATTTGTAAACCAATCATTTACTTTTCTCTTTTTTCATTGTATACTTCCGGTACATTTAAACCCTAACATCAAAGACAATATGGAGCCAAAAAGCATTGTCGTTCGCGGCGCTAGAGTGAATAATTTAAAAAATGTTACTGTAGAAATACCAAAAAATCAGATGACAGCTATAACAGGACTATCAGGTTCAGGCAAATCATCTCTTGTTTTTGATACAATTTATGCAGAAGGAAGAAGAAGATATGTAGAAAGTTTATCTGCATATGCAAGACAATTCTTGGGGTTAGAAGAAAAACCAGACGTAGACGAAATAGAAGGACTCTCTCCAACAATTGCTATTAATCAAAGAAATATAGCTAAAAATCCAAGATCAACAGTAGGAACAACTACTGAGATTTATGATTATATGAGATTACTTTGGGCGAATATAGGAAAACCTCATTGTCCAAAGTGTGGAAAATTAGTTTCAAAACAACCAGTAGATGAAATAATCTCAAAGATTTTAGAATTACCAAAAAATAAAAAAATATTAATAATAGCTCCAATTATAAGAGGTAAAAAAGGTGAACATAAGCAAGCTTTGGAAAAAATACAAGGTGCTGGTTATGTAAGAGTTAGAATTGATGAATATGTTTATGATATAGAAGAAGCTTTGGATTTAACAATTGAAAAAACAAAAAAACATACAATAGAAATAGTTGTAGATAGAATAGTATTAGAAGATAAATTATCAAAAGACGAACAAAAAGAAGAAAGAGAAAGAATTTCAAATTCAGTTGAAACAGCTTTAGAATTCGGAAATGGTGTATTAATAGTAAATATAGAATTGGATAATGGAATAGTTTCTAATGATGAAGCAGAAAATAAAAAAATTAAAACAAAAGATATTTTTTATTCTCAACATTTTGCTTGTGCAGAATGTGATATCTCTTTTCCAGAAATTTCATTAAGAAGTTTTTCTTTCAATAGTCCATATGGAGCATGTAATGAATGTAATGGTCTTGGAATAAAACAAAAAATAGATGAAGATTTAATAATTCCAAATAAAAAACTTTCAATAGATGAAGGTGCTATTTTACCTTGGCAAAAAATAATTTCATCAAAAGGATGGAATTATAAAATATTAGAACAAGTAGCAAAAATAGAAAAGTTAGATCTTACAAAAAAAATAGAGAAATTATCAAAAAGAGAAATGGACATAATACTCTATGGTACAGGATCCACTGTTTATGATTTAGGAAGATTTAAAATGCCATATGAAGGAATAATTCCAAATATGGAAAGAAGATATAAAGAAACAGATTCAGAATATTCAAGAGGAGAAATAGAAAAATACATGAGAATAGAAAAGTGCCCAGAGTGCCAAGGAAAAAGATTGAAGAAAGAATTTTTAAATGTATTTATAGAAAAAGAAAATATAGTAGATGTTACAGAAAAAAATATAGACGATGCTTCAAAATTTTTCAAAAAAGTTTTAAGCAATTTGTCAGAAAGAGAATTACAAATTTGTGAAAAAGTATTGAAAGAAATACTAGTAAGAATGGACTTTTTAAGAAATGTTGGTTTATCTTATTTATCTTTGTCAAGAAATTCTGTCACTTTATCAGGTGGAGAAGCACAAAGAATTAGACTTGCAACTCAAATAAGTTCTTCTTTGTCAGGAGTAATATATGTATTAGATGAACCAACAATAGGTCTTCATCAAAGAGATAATGATAGATTAATAGAGAGTCTTAAAAGACTAAAAGATTTAGGAAATACTGTTTTAGTTGTCGAACATGATGAAGATGTTATAAGATCATGTGATTATATAGTAGATATAGGACCACTTGCAGGTAAGCATGGTGGAGAATTAGTATTTGCAGGAAGTTTAGAAGGTATTAAAAAATCAGAAAGATCTTTAACTGGTCAATATTTATCAGGAAGAAAAATAGTGGGAGAAAATTATTTCAAAAATAAAAATACACCAGATTATACAAGAAGAAAAGGTAATGGAAAATTTATAGAAATAATTGGAGCAAATGAATTTAATTTAAAAAATGTTGATGTTAAAATTCCATTAAATAAATTTGTTGCATTAACAGGAGTTTCAGGATCTGGAAAATCAACATTAATGATAGATATATTAGCAAACTATTTATTAACTAAATTCTATAGATCAAAAGTTGAAATAGGTAGACATAAAGAAATTAAAGGAATTGAAAATATTGATAAAGTTATAAATGTAGATCAGTCCCCAATTGGGAGAACTCCAAGAAGTAATATAGCAACATATACTGGCATATTTAATTTTATTAGAGAAATGTTTGCATCAACAAATGAAGCAAAAATAAGAGGATATAAAACAGGAAGATTTAGTTTTAATGTTGATGGTGGTAGATGTGAAAATTGCCAAGGAGATGGATCAATAAAAATAGAAATGCAATTTTTGCCAGATGTTTATGTAACTTGTGATGTATGTAAAGGTAAAAGATATAATGAAAGTACATTAGAAATACATCATAAAGATAAAAATATTTTTGAAGTTCTAGATATGACAGTAGAAGAAGGAATAGAATTTTTCAAAGATATTCCAAGTATCTATCCAAAATTAAAAGTATTAAATGATGTAGGTTTAGGGTATATAAAATTAGGGCAAAGCGCTACGACTCTTTCAGGTGGAGAAGCACAAAGAATAAAGTTAGCAACAGAATTGTCTAAAAAATCTACAACAAGAACATTATATATATTAGATGAACCAACAACGGGATTACATTTTGAAGATATAAATAAATTATTAACAATACTTCATAAATTAGTAGAAAAGGGAAATACAGTATTAGTTATAGAACATAATTTGGATGTAATAAAAACAGCTGACTGGATAATTGATATGGGACCAGAAGGTGGAGATGGTGGTGGAAAAATATTAATAGAAGGAACACCAGAACAAGTTGCAAAATGTACAGAAGGTTATACAGGAAAGTATTTAAAGAATATGTTATAAAAATAAAAAACTCGGTGAAAACCGAATTTTTTATTTCTCATCCAACCATTCCAATAATACGGAAACTTATTAGAGAGCAAAAAATAAGAGCAAAGCAACCAGAATTCTAGAAATAGACATTGCCTTTAGCGTAAATAAATTGCAGAGAATAATTTATTTACAACAATGAAGTATTTATTTTGAGTAAACCCCAATTGCTAGCCCTTACTATAAAAAATATTATATATAAAAATTAAAAAATAAACAACTGTGGAAAACTGTGGAACCTTGGCTTACTAATATAAGAAAATAAATATAAAAACATAATATTGACAAAATAGCAAATATGTGGTAATATATCAAAATCAAGATGAAGGATAAAACCGGATATTTTGACAAAAATCTTAAATCACGGCTCCTAGTCTCATGATTGACTAGGAAAACCGAAAAGGAGTAATCATGAAAAATTTCAATTTCGTATCCATATTGGTTTTGTCGTTCCTCGCTCTGGCCCTGTCTGGTTGTGCAAACAACCTTCAGGATTCAACTGAAGCTCCGGTAGCGGCAGCGACGGTTGATGTGACCGGAATATCTGTCGACAAAGAGTCGATGGATGTGGTTGTTGGTGATGCTGGTATTATCCTAGTAACGTATTTACCGGCTGATGCCACCACCAAAATTGCAACTTTTGTATCATCTGATACGACGATTGTGACGGTTGATAAATCCGCTGGGACGTATAAAGTAATCAAAGCGGGAACCGCCAAGATTACCATTACGTCAGCAGACGGGGGATTTAAAAAGACTGTTGCCATTAATGCCACAGCGGCGGCAACTACAACGCCAACAACGCCTGCTGCAACAACGCCAACCACGACACCGCCGGTTGTGACCCCTGTTGTTTCTGCAGATGTTATTCTAACATTTGACGGAGCAACGTTTGTTGGTAAAACTTTTTTATATGACCTCAACGCAAGTGGTGGTTATGTATTAAAAGATGGAGTAAGAGATTCTTTTTCTGGTATTGAAAGTTACAATTTTTCATCACATAAAGATGAATTGGTAATATTTAATGTCAGAAAAGGAGGCGCAAATTATTTTATAGAAGCAGATAGCACATCTGCATCTGGCTATAAAATAACACTTTGCACTGCAAAGAATGAGACAAACTATGCCGTCTGGAAAGACGGTAAGCTCATGATTTGGGCACAGTAATCGCCAAATAAGAAATAGATTACAAATGACTCGAGAAAACAATCTCGGGTCTTTTTATTTATATTAGACTATAATATTGACAAAAAAGCAAATATGTGATAATATACAAAAACATAAAATAACCAAATAATACCAATTATATGATTACAAAAAAACCTATATTAAAATTAATGTTAGCAACAGGATTGATGACTTTTATTGTATTACCTTCAATTTCTTTTGCAAAAGCAGACCCAGTATTAACAAGATACTCAGGTAAGATTGTAGTCCAAACAGAAGATAAAACAAAAACTTGGTATGTAGATCCAGTTAAAAAAGAAAAATATCCTTTAAATAATACAAAGGATGCTCTTAATATAATGAAAAAATCAGGAGTAGGGATATCAAATAATGATCTAAGTAGAATAAAATTACCAACTTCAAAGTATTCAAATTGGAGAGATTATGCTTTTGCAAAAAATCTTAGCGGAAGAATATTTGTACAAGTTCAAGATAAAGGACAAGCATGGTATATAGATCCAATAAATTTTAGAAAATATTATTTAGGTACAGCTGATAATGCTTTTAAAATTTTAAAAAGTTTATCAATAAAAGCAAAAGGAACAGAAATAAGTAAAATAAAAACAGGAGTAATAGTTCCAGCTACCGTAAAACCAGCATTATTACCAAATACTCAAGAAATTATAAATAATGAAGCAATATTTGTACCAGAAACAAAATCTTTAAGTTTGGTTATGAATAATTCAAACGGAGCTTCTGGAAGTGTTACAATGATACAAAATGATCAAAATATAACATACACAAAAAAAGATTTTATAAAAACATATGTATTAAATTCAGATGTTACGATATATCCAACAGCTGACTATGGATATAAATTCATAGGATGGGGTGGGGATTGTTTCCAAAGTGGGAATTCAGAATGTAAAGTAAAAATTACAAAAGATTTAAATGTTGTTGTATATTTTTCAACAATAACTTCAACTAACGGTGGTGGTGGCGGAGGATATTCTCCATCTCCTGCTCCTGTTAATCCCGTTAATCCTGTTAACCCAGTTATCCCTACAGTTACAAAATATAATTTGAATATTTCAAAATTAGGTTCAGGAAATGGATATATAACAAATTCAGCTCTTTCTTCTCATTTCTCAGGAGCTCAAGATTATAATGAGAATACATCAGTTATATTAACTGTTTCTGCTAATGCGGATTCTAGATTCTTAGGTTGGACAGGTGATGTTTGTTCTGGTACTGCTTTAACATGCACTTTTGTTATGAATAAAAATATTAATGTTATGGCAAATTTTGCATCAAAGCCAAGAATAACATTAAATCAAACAGTGGGTGGAAATATAGTTGTAAATTCAGCAAAAAGTTATTACGAAGAAAATGAACAAGCAACAATTACAGCAACTCCATCTACTGGATATGTATTTGTTAAATGGTTAGGTGATTGTACTGGTTCAAGTACAACATGTAATATAAC
>Ga0302292_1000750_pt1 | contig 22140 bp, 33 predicted proteins | sample III_Fen_N2_1_FD_194553 | JGI IMG/M metagenome (GOLD analysis project Ga0302292, IMG submission 194553) | Peat permafrost microbial communities from Stordalen Mire near Abisko, Sweden - III_Fen_N2_1 | ecosystem: Environmental > Terrestrial > Soil > Wetlands > Permafrost | place: Sweden: Abisko...
GCAATTCCTTTTACAAATGTTGTTTTCCCTGCTCCCAAATCTCCATGTAAACAAACAACTTCACCACCTTTTAGTGTTGATGCAAATTGTTTTGCTATTTCTATTGTTTGTTCTTGTGAATTTGAAAACATATTTTAATTTTTTTTAATTACTTGTTTTATTATTTCTCTATCTATTCCGCCTATTGCAAATAATGAAATGAAATAAACCAAAATAGCTGATGGTAATGTTATAAAAATATCTGCTTTTAAATATTTTTGTAAAGAATATATCACCAAACACATTATTGTACCTGCTATAATATTTTTTCCTATATTTTTAAAAGATGGCATTTCTTTTATTTTTTCATAAGTTAATACGAAAGCCAATACCATTATAAATCCTTCTATAAATATTTTTATATAAGGAATTACAGAATAAGAATATATTGGTATTAATACTAAATATAAAACAACTGAAGCAAATGCTGCTAGCCCATAACCAAGCATCATTTTCTTTTGATTATTAACTGCAATTACCATATTTGTAAATATTGTTCCTATTGTTATTATTCCCATAACAACACAAAGAATTGATAGTATTGGGCTTGCTTGTATAAAATTTTTACCTGCAAGTAATATTATAACATCTTTAGATAATAAAAATCCTCCCATCATTATTGGGATTGCCATCATTGATAAGAAGTCAAATGATTTTTGTAATAAATTTTTAAATCTTATTTTATCATTTTCTTTAAAAGCCTTATCTAAAGCTGGAAGTATTAAAGCCATAAATGTAGCTGGTATCATTATATATATTTCTAATATTTTGTAAGCTGCTCCATATATACCAACATCTGCATTACCTTTAAATATTGTTAATATAAAAGAATCTGCTCTAAAATAAATAAGATTAAATATTATAGATAGTGCAAAAGGCGCTGATAATCTTAAAACTTCTTTCCATAATTTTACATCTATTATAAACCTTGGTTTTATATATTTTTTTATTCCAATATAAATAGTTAAAACTGAGAGTAATCCTGTTATTGCTGAAGCTAAAATCATTGGAACTAATCCTGCATTTAATTTCCAAAGTACAAAAATTGATATTAAAAATGTAACTCTAGTTACTAATTCACCTATTATAAGTGGAATCATATTAAGTTTTTTTTGTAGAAGTATTGCCCATACTTGAGAAAAATTTGAGACCAAATAACTAAATGAGAATATAAAAATACCCATTACTACTTCTTTTTCATAATGTAAGAATAGAGAAAAAAATGGAGTAATTAATATTAATAAATTTAAAAAGAATCTAAGAGTTAATATTTTGTTTAATATTTCTTCTGTTTTTTCATCATCTTCATGAGATATGTATTTTAATGTAACATTAGATAATCCGAAGTCTAAAAGAACTGAGGTAATTTGAAAAAATGTTAAAGCTTTTGTATACATTCCATAACCCTCTACTCCGAGATGTCTTGTCATTATTCCTATTGCAAGAACACCAAAAAGTATTGAAAAAAATCTTCCTATAAATTGTATTGCTGTGTTGTATGCTATTTTCTTTGCAAAGGACATGAAATTAGTTAAATTGTTAAATAGTTGTTTAGTTAATAGTTTATAGTAAATACAATGAAAATTCAATCATTTATATTTATTTTAGATTATTTATTGCTAAACTTGATATTTTATTATATTTTGCTATAATTGTTTTCATGATTTCTTTATAAGACATGGGTAGTTGGCGGAGTGGTCAATCGCAACAGACTGTAAATCTGTCAGCCTACGGCTTTCGGGGGTTCAAATCCCTCACTACCCACCATCCTTCGCTGAAGCTACGGCTGGCGAGGCCAAAAAATAACTGGCTACTTTAGCCAGCTATTTTTATTTATTATTGATTTTTTAGTTAAATGGTGTTTAAATAAAGACACTTTAATAAAGGAGATTTTTATGAAGAAAGCTAGTAAAGCTATTTTAGTTGAAATGATTTCAGGATATCTAGCCAAAAGATTAAAAGGAAAAATAAGTAATTCTATGAGTGATGATGATCGTAATATTATTGAAATTTATCTCACTCCAAAAAAAGGAGGGGCAATTACTATTATTTCTTTACATATAATAGACAACAAGAAAGAACTTATAATATACTCCATATTTCACCAAGGGCTTAGAGCTCCACTTATTGAACTTTTTGAATGTTTTGGTTTTAATATTGTAGAGCTTAAACAAGTTTAATTTAACAACAAATTTTTCTTGACCAGGAATTCGTTCCTGGCTTTTTATTTAATTTAAATAACTCATTTTACTAAGTTATTTTTTAGAAATTAATAATATAGTTTCTTCTTTTAAACATTTTGTTTCACACGTGAGATTACTAGATCCATTTATTTTTCTAACTAATGGAAATATCTTCTCTTGTCTAAAAGTCATCTCATAACTATCACTTAATACACTTTTATTACGTATTTCTTTTGCCTGAGCTTCTTGTTCTATTGCCTCTTCTGGCAAAGGAACAGCTATTTTTACAATATTGTTTTCATTAGATATTTCATATTTTAAATCTAGCTCTTTTAACAATGCTTCAAGTCTAGAATGTGTCATTTTTTGTGGTATTGGAAATTTGTCCATATTTTTTATGTAATTAATATATTTAGATAATAACAAAATATAATAAATTTATCTATATCTTTGTATCAATAAAACCTTTATTTTTTACTCCCAAATTCTATTAGAATAACTCCTGCTGCTGCTATAATAATCCCAATTAATTGAATTAATGTAATTTTTTCTTTGAAATATAACATCTGTATAATTATTATAGCTATTGTATTTACAGCTACAAATATTATATTTGCTGTGGCTATACTTTTAGATCTAAAAGCAAAGGCTAAAAATGTTAGTCCGATACTAGATATTAATATTCCTATTAAAAAACGTAAGCTAATTATTGGCGCATAACTAATTGCCCATTTTTTTAGAAATATGTCGCCAAAAGTGACTACTGTACCACCAATTATAAGTAAAATTAATGAATTCATTTTTTATTAATTATTTTTTTATTTTAAAAATTATTGCATTTGGTATGTCTCTTCCCGGACCTGTCATATATTTATTGTCATAATATAATGCTGAAGATCCACCACCATCTAAGTTTAAAGCAAAATCTACTTTATAATATTCAAAAATTTTTGACAAATCCGAAACATTAGATTTTTTAGCAACAATTAAATATACAATATTATTTTTTACACCAATTCCACTTCTTAATGTTTTTGTTTTTTGACTATTGTCTAATGTGTATTTAGAAATTATATTACTCCCATTACTTATTAATACTGGTTCTGATGATATTAATGAACTAACTTCAAATTTATTTTTTGTTTCAAAATCTTTTATAGATCTAACTTTATTATCTATGGCATTTTCTTGTGTTATATATTCTCCATATTTATTAAAAGCTAAAATACCAACTCCTTGTTTTAACCATTTTATTTCTTTTTCATTTATTAATACTTTTTTATTTGAATTATAAACTGGATAAAAATAACTATTTATTTTACTACTACAAGCTTTATAATCTTTTGGACAGAAATATGAACCATTAATTCCCAAGTCTGCTTTATAATAATCTACATAATTTTTTAATGGTTTTGCTTTACAATTATTTTTACAATCTTTAGAGTCTGCTGTATCTGTTATAACATCTACTTTCTCTAAATTTATTTTTATAATTTCTATTTCTATTTCTTTATTATCTATTTTTATTTTCTTGTTTTCATAATTTATTGGATTTTTTAATTCTATATTTTCAGAAACACAACTATCACCTTCTTGTATAAATCCTACATTGCAAATACAAGTATCAAAAAATTGTTCAGAATTTTCTGGACATAAATTTAACGCAAACACTTTTGTGCCTAACATTAAAAAAGTTAATAAAAATATTATTATCAATTTATTCATTTTATTATTATATAGCATTTTTCAATATAAAAAATAGGGCCTTTACGACCCTATGCTATGCAAATTATTTTCTCATTTTGAGAAATTTCTTTTCAAATCTCTTTCATGAGCAATTTTTCTTCGTCTCATCAAATCTTCCTCATATTCTTTTATTTGATCTTCATTCATGTACATTGTCACCATAAAATCAGAGTTTAACGAAACATGAGACTCATCTTTTCTTATCCATAAACGATACCAAAATAACTTGATACCAGCATACCAAAAAAACCATACACATTTTTCAAAAAATTCTTGTATATTTATTAGATATTAAAACAATTATTATTAAAAAGCAATGTTTTTATAATTAAAAAATCTCCTTCTATTTTCATAAAAGGAGATTGTATAAAAAGCGCTTATGCGCAATTAATTAAAATTTATTTGTTTAATAGTCCTTTAACATCATTAATCCATTTAGTCATAACATCCGAAGAAACACGCACTCCACCGTCTTCCAAACGAATAAATTCTGGCATAGTTTTTCTTATCGCATCTAATGTTTTTGATGTAATTCTACAAATTCCAGCATTTGTAAAATCTTTTTTAATAGAAACGAGAACTTCCCTACTATTAAGATAACCAACGTACAAACCAGATGCTGTGTTTATACTAACTCCTCCAAATCCATTAAAATCCTTACTTACTCCACCGCCATAACTTGAACCAGTTTTACCTCCTTTGATTCCTGTTTCATAGCCGTGAGATCCTTCTTCTTTGACTACTCTTGTAGTCTTGAACCGTTGTTGTGATTTTTTGTTATCACTGTTGTTTTCCACTAAACAACCTCCTTATTAGAATGTTCAAACACAATATCACAGAAAGTGACTTAAATCAACTATTTTTTTGTTATTAACTGAAATATTTTATCTTTTATTTCTATTAATTTATCATTATTTATATTATAAAAATTTGGTATAAAATTTCTTAATATTCTTTTATGTTTTTTTAAACCTTCTACTATCTTAATTATATCTAATGTATTTATTTTATTTACTAAATTATTAAATATAAAAATTGATCTTGTTACTACTATAAGATCAGAGATAATCAAAGCTAAAAATATTAAAAATATATATTTATAATTTGTTGTTACTAAATATAAAACGAATTTATTAAAAACTGGATTTATTACTATAACTAACAAAAAAGCTAAAAATCCCCAATATATAGAAAACTCTAAACAAATATGACCTTGTATATTAAAGCTTCTATTAGAATAGTTCCATAATCTCATTTTAAATATTTTTTCTATTAATATTCCTGTTATTAATTCTATAATAGAAGAAATTACTACTGATATTAGAAATACTAAAACATAAAAAAATAATCCTTCTGTGTTTAATTTATTTATAAATAAACTAAGAATAGTAATTATTGATAATGCTGAAAAACCATATATTGGGCAATATGGTCCTTTTAAAAATCCTCTATTTATTATTTTTTTTGAAATTGTAGAGCAATATATTATCTCTATTATCCAACCAAGAAAGGAATATATAAAAAATAAAATTAATGCTTGGAAAAAAATATCCATATTTTTGTATTAATTTTCATATTATAGCATAAATATTCTAATTTTTTTAATTTTAATTAATGTATAAAAATTGTGTTCTAAAATAATATTATATATTAGCCATTATTTAATTATTTATAAAAACATAATGGACAAAAAGTCAAAAAAATGGTATAATTTCTAGAGTTAACTAAATAAATTAAATAATAATTAATAACTAATAACAAAAATATGGATAAAATTACAAATGCTATAAGAAGCAAAGAAGAAGCTATAGCTCAAATCAAAGGCGTACTGGAAGATTATAAAATAAACAACTTTTGTTTTGAGAATGAAACATTAAATAATTTAAGTCAAAAAGAGAGAGTTGGAGCAGTAAAAATAGAAAAGACTTCTCTTAGTGGCGGCGGATTTGCAATTACAAACGCCATTATCAAAATAAATGATATAAAGGAAGCTCTTTTGGAAAAAACTGGTGAAGATGTTGAAATGACTATGTATGATAAAAATTTCCAAGTAATTCCAGGGGAAGATGAAGATGGAAAAAGTGAAGGACGTGAAAAATGTGTATTTGCATCAGTTAGAATACCCCATGATAATGTATCTGATAGAATAATTTTTAAAACAGCTGAGGCTGCTTAACTAATAATCACCTACCAAGGTGATTATTTTTATATTAAAGATTTTTATTGACAAAAAGTAAAGTTTGTATTAATGTGTTATTGAAAAATGCTTTTATACGGAGGTTTTGCGATGACAAAAAATACAAAAAAATGGAATATAGATAATGTTTTAATTGACGCAGTGGATGAAAATAAATATTATGTAGCAAAATATGCTTTGGAAAATGGAGCCAACCCAAACATAAAAATTAGAGAATACGGTTCTACTCCACTAATGAACATACAAAAAGATAATCTTGCAATGGCAAAACTTATTGTAAAACATGGTGCTGATATAAATTTTACTTGCGATAATGGTTTTACAGCTTTAATATCAAGCTCTAGTGCTGGAGATATTAAAATTGTTAATTACCTTTTAAGACTTGGGGCTGATGTTAATTCCAAAACCAATGATGGATGGACGGCACTTTTTTATGCATCAATAAAAGGACATATTAATATAGTAAAAAGTCTTATAGATAGTGGGGCTTTAATAGATATTAAAGATGACAATGGAAAAACTCCTTTTGAATATGCTATGTCTTCTAAACATTATGAAGTTGCAAATCTTCTAGTAAAAAATGGTGCTAGAGTTTCAGTATATGAACTGAAAAAAATGTTAATATTTTTGGAAGAAGATCGAAAAAAATAATTCTATAAACAACCAAACAAAAAACGCTTTTTATTGAAAAATATAAGGCGTTTTTTATTTATCTTTTTTGTTTAAATAATGATATAATTTATACAAATAAAAAAGGTTTTAATTATATAAAAATGAGTTTTGAAAAATTCGCTTCCCTATCATTATCTGATATTGAAAAAAATCTAGATACTAGTTTTGTTTTTGGTTTAACTGATAAAAAATCAAAAGATTATCAGAGTGAATTTGGTATGAATGAATTAGAAAAAAATAAAATAAGTGCTTTTGTTATATTTTTTAGACAATTTAAATCTTCTTTTATCTATCTATTAATAGGAGCTTCTATTGTTTCTTTTGTGTTAGGAGAAAAATTTGATGCTATTTTTATTTCATTATTTGTTGTTATAAATATTGTTTTAGGATTTTTTCAAGAATATAAATCTTCAAAAACTGTAGAAATATTAAATAGTCACCTTGCTCCTACTTGTAAAATTAAAAGGGGTGGTAAATTTATTTCTATTGAAAGTAGGAATCTTGTTCCTGGAGATATCATAAAACTTGAAGCTGGAGATATTGTGCCTGCTGATTTGAGAATTGTTTCTGATTCTAATTTTTATATTAATGAATCTATTCTTACTGGTGAGTCTATAGATATTCAAAAAAATAATAAAATTATAAATAATGAAATTAAACAATTTTTTGAAGCTACTAATATTTGTTTTTCTGGAACTAGCGTGAAATCTGGCGAAGCAGAATGCGTTGTTATTGCTATTGGAAAAAATACTGAAGTTGGAAATATTGCAAAATTAACTGGCGAAACTGAATCTAAAAGTATTTTTGAACAAGAAACTGATAAAATTAGTAAGTTTATTTTGGTTATAGTCTCTATAACTCTTGGTTTACTTATTCTATCTAGATTGATTTTAAATCAAGGTGAAAATGCTATAGAGATTTTAATATTTGCTGTTGCATTAGCTGTTAGTGCAATTCCGGAATCTTTACCTGCTATAGTTACTTTTTCATTATCTAAAGGTGCTTATAATTTAGCTAAAAATAAAGTTGTAGTAAAAAGGTTGTCTTCTGTTGAAGATATTGGGTCTATTGAAATTCTTTGTACAGATAAGACTGGTACTATTACTAAAAATGATATGACTATTTCCGATTCTTATTATTATAATGAAAAAGAATATTTAAAATATTTATCTTTATCTTGCTCTATTAATGTAGAGAAAAAAACCGTTAACAATTCTTTTGATTTAGCTATTTTTAAAATCATTGATAATAAAACAAAAAAAATGTTTTCTCTTTTAACAGATTGAAAGAATTCCCTTTTGATCCACAAAGAAAAAAGAATTCTGTTTTAATTAAAGATGGCTCTAAAAATATTTTAATAGTTAGAGGTGCCCCTGAAGAAATTTTAAAAGCTTGTGTTATTGATAAAAAAGAAAAAGAAAAAATATTACAACTAGAAGCTGACTATGGAATTGAAGGAAAAAGATCTATTGCTATAGCTATTAGAGAAATTAAAAAAGATTATTATAATAAAGAGGACGAGAATTCTAAACTTAAATTTATTTCTATAACTGGATTTGAAGATCCTATCAAGGAAAGTACTATTCCAGCTATAAAAAAAGCTAAAGAAAAAGGTATCACTATTAAAATTATAACTGGCGATGGTGCTGAAGTTGCTGGTGCTGTTGGTAAAAAAATTGGCATTATTAAAGATGCTGGAAATGTTATTACTGGGGCTATTATAGATAGTATTGAAAATGAAATAGAATTGGAATTGATTTGTAAAAATAATAATGTTTTTGCTAGATGTACTCCTCTTCATAAATATAAAATTATTAAAGCTTTAGAAAAAAATAATCGTGTTGCTTTTCTTGGTGAAGGAATTAATGATGCTCCTGCATTAAAAGCTGCTCATGTTGGTATTGTTGTTAAAGATGCTTCTGATATTGCAAGAGATGCTGCTGATATTATTCTTTTGAATAAAAGTTTATCTGTTATTATTGATGGGGTTGATCAAGGAAGGGCTATTATTATTAATATTTCTAAATATATTAAAGCGACTTTGACATCTAATTTTGGAAATTTTTATGCAATAGTTTTCTCAACTTTTTTTATAAAATTCTTACCAATGCTACCTATTCAAATTCTTTTATTGAATTTGTTATCTGACTTTCCTATGATGTCTATTGCTACTGATAGTGTAGATAAAGAAGAAACTAAATATCCTTCTAGATTTAATATGAAAGAATTTGCTGTGTCTGCAACTATTCTTGGCCTTGTTAGTACTGCTTTTGATCTTGTATTTTTCTTTACTTTTTTACCACATGGTGAAAAAACTCTTCAGACGGCCTGGTTTATTGGTAGTGTTTTGACTGAATTATCTTTGATATATTCTATAAGAACTAATAAGGCATTTTTTAAAGCGAAGGCTCCTTCTAAGATGATTATTATATTTACAATACTTGCTGCTGCTACGACCATTATATTACCTCTTTGTGGCATAGAAAAACTTGGATTTATAAAATTAAATATTTATTTGTATATTCTTATTATTTCTATAGCTCTTACATATTTTGCTTGTACTGAAATTGCAAAAATTATTTATAATAAAATATTAAACAAAAACAAAGCAGGATTATAACTTGCTTTGTTTTTTATTATTCACTATATTATATTTGCTTTAATTTAAACAAAATATGAAATTTGATTTAGAAAATATAATATTAGTTGATAAGCCAAAAGGTATTACCTCTTTTCAAATTATTAGAATAATGAGAAATAAACTTGGTATTAAAAAAATTGGACACGCTGGGACCCTTGATCCTCTTGCTACTGGTCTTATGATTCTTGGAATTGAAAAAGGGACTAAAAAATTGGAACAATTCTTAAAACTTGATAAGACTTATGTTGCTACTATTTTGATTGGTAAAAAAACTTCTACTGGTGATCTTTATCGTAATTCTGAAATTATTGAAGAAAAAAATTTAACAGAAAAAGATTTTGATTTTATTAAAAAAAATATTGATAATGTTTTGAATGATTTGGTTGGTAAAATTAATTTAAATGTACCTATTTTTTCTGCTATTAAAGTTAATGGGAAGAGGCTTTATGATCATGCTTTTAAAGGTAGAAAAATTGAGACTCCTGTTAGAGAAATGAATATTTATTACATGAAATTGTTAAATCAATATTCTGAGGATTGTAATTATATTTTGGAATTAAAAATAAAAGTTTCTTCTGGGACCTATATAAGATCTATTGCTGAAGAAATAGGAAACAGACTTAACTTCCCTTCTACTGTTAAAGAATTAAGAAGAATTAGCATTGATGAAATACTTGTTGAAGATGCTTTGAAAATAGAATAACTAAATAAAATAGGCTGTTTTTGGCTGTTTTTAATCAATACTAATACAGTATTGATTTTTTGTTTTTTTAGTATTATAATATCTACTATTAAATTTGAGTCTGCCTTTGCAATGCTATAGCGGACAAGATAATTTAAAATATACAATCCGGGATAGCTCAGTTGGTAGAGCAGTTGACTGTTAATCAATTGGTCGTGGGTCCGAGTCCCGCTCCCGGAGCCAACACTTTAAAAATAGCTTATATTAGCTATTTTTTGTTTTGTAAAATAGAAATAAAAAAAGCAGGGTTTTTATGCCCCACTAATATATTTTGTTATAACAATAAAAACATCTTAAAACGTTTGCTTATTTTTTCCAAGACTCCAACAGTGACTCCAATAGCCAAAATACAGACTACTTGAAATAGAAAAAAAGTACATATAATCGAAAACCAATTATTTTCATAATAATTATTTTTTCTATAATTTACCATAATTATTGTAAGTAAAGTTGGGACTACGATCAAAATTAAAAATAAACCAAACATCTCCAAATTATAAATTACTTGATCCTTTTTATATTTTTTTCGACGCTTTTCATCTTCTATTTTTTTCATTTCATAAATTTCTTCATCCTTCTTTCTTAGAATAGAAGATTCTTTTTCTTCCAATTCTACCATTGAACCAATAACGTATTTTTCTTTTCCTTCTATGCAATTGTCACAATAATCATCAATTAATATCTCTTTTTCAACCTCCGAGCTACCAGCGGGAGACATTTCTTGATAAAATCCAGCAACTTCCTGATAAGTTGCCTCATAATATTCTGTCACCATATGTTTTTCCATATGTGACCCAATGATATATTTTCCATTACATTTTTTACAAACCGATCCATACTTCTCGGTCAATATTTTTTGAACTTCATAATCATAATTTGGTTCCATATTATAACCTCCCGATTATATTTTAAAAACATTCCACGGTTGATGAAATATTTTCATAACAATCATACACCTTTTTACTAAAAAGTAAATATTATACCAAAATTAGGTAAAAAATAATCTATAAAGTTAATTTAATTTCAAATTAAATCTTAGGAATATAAAAACATCCTTCTCTATTCTTAAAAAACGTTATAACCCCGTACACTACGTTGAGCCAACACTTTAAAAATAGCTTATATTAGCTATTTTTTGTTTAATAAAATAGAAATAAAAAAGCAGGAGTTTTACGTCCTGCCGATGAATTTTATTCAAAATATCTTTTTGTAAAACCTAAAACAACTTTTTCATGAATATTCATAAACACTATATTTCTCTCTATATTGTAATTATCCAACATATAGTGAAGTACCGTTACAATGTCTCCTATATTTTTTTCATTATCTATTTCTATCATATTTATTAAATTAATAAACATATCCATTGCTGCTTTATTATTTTTATTAATTAAAATAAAATGTATCTCATATTTGTCTCTATCAGGATAATAACCCCATGTTTCTTTTGTTCTTAAAAACAAAAGAATATTTTTTTGACCTTGAATTTCTATTTCGTAATAATTATAATAAACATCTATTGGTTCAATACTAATCTCTTTATAATAAAATTCCTTATAAAACTTATTATTTTCTTGGCTGTGTAATATTTTTTTTGATTGATTAATATTTTTTTCTTCCAATAATTCCAATAAATTATCTTTTGAATTTAAATATTCACTAAGATCATAAAAAAAACCACTTAAATGACTTTCCCCAAAATTTTTATTATTTCTTCTTATTTCAAATATTTTTTTAAAAAATTTTAATACTTTTTGAGTTTTTGCATATTCTTCTGCCGTTAAATCTTCTCTGATTTGGCTATCTACATAATAACCGTTATTTCTAGCTTTATGTTGCACTATAAGCATTTCTCTTAATATATTTGAGGATTTTTGTAATAATAAATTCTTCTCTTTGTCAACTTTATATAATTCTTTTATTATTTTTTCATATTCTTTTTCAAGTTCTAATATTTTTATTTCAAAACTTTCTTTGGTTTCCATATTTTCCTCCCAATCTAAATTGTAAAACATATAACAACCTACGTTGTTATTTAAGTTATAACATATTTTAACTATTTTTTCAAGGTCTAGCCAAAATTATTATATTTTAGGAATATAAAAATACCCTTCCCTGTTCTTAAAAAACGTTATAACCTTGTACACTACGTTGAGCCAACTAGTAAGTGACTCTATTGCGTCACAAGATAAAATAAGCCATCTTACAATGGTTTATTTTTATTATTAATAGAATTTTATGGACGAAAATAATATAAGCAAGGCAGATGTTGAAATTTTAAAAAATGTAAACAAAGTGGTTGGTATTCAAAAAAAACTATAAATCACTTCATCGGTGTTCAAAATAAAAATACAGACGTAATGAAAATAACGGCTGACACAATGGACAAATTAGCTAATATAGTAGATAAATTAGTCTACTATATAAAGATTTTATATAAGCTTGTATTTGCTTTATCAATTCTTGTAGAAATAATGCTTTATAAAATATTTTTTAAAAATATTTCTGATTCTATTTCAATATTTATTAAAGGTTGGAAATCTATGCCGGAGGCTTATCAATTATATATTTTAGGAATACCAACGGTTATAATCACTGGCGTAATAACATATTTTTTAATAAAAAGTATTGAAAAAATAAAAAAATAAGATGCTGGTGCACCATATGTAAACACACTTTCTTCTCGCTAAAAACTAAAAAAGTGATGATTTTGTATAATATCATCACTTTTTTGTTTATATACTAATTTGCTTGTTTTTATTAGTACTAGGTTATATTTTATTATTTACTTTTATACGCATAAGATAAAACATTATATTCCTCAGTATCATATACACAAATATTGTCTTTCTTATATAACACAAACTCTTTAATTCCAACTTCTAAAGCCATTTTACTACATAACGTACAATATGGTTCACCTGCTTCCGTTACATTTCCATTGTCATCGACTGATATATAATATATCCTTGAGCCTTTTATTTTATCTGAATTTCTAGACAAAGCGTCTATTATAGCTCTTTCTTCTGCATGTACGCAGCATGTTTTATCTGTAATTCTTTTATCATATAAATCTTTATCGTTTAAACATCTTCTTTGATCCTCTAAATTATTTACAGGAGAATTAAAACACCAACACCAATTACTTCATCATTGCTAACTATAATAGAACCACATTTCCTTCTTAAACATGTTGATTTTATAGCATATTTACAAGCTATATTTATATATTTTAAAAATTCTTCGTTATATTTATCTATGCAAATCATTTTATTTTTTTATTTTTGATTTTTTATATTCATTAACATTTAAATAAATAACTAAAAATGCAAATATTAATAAGAACAAAACTGGGATAAGCAAATCTAAAGGCGTTGCAATTGTTGGTCTATCTATTATTTTCAATGAATCTTTTATTTCTACTATAAGTTCCATAAAAAAACCAGGAAAAATAAATATTAATATTAAACAAGAGAAAAAATCTAAACAAGTTATTGCTATTAATTTAATATATTTTTTAATCATACCATTATTTTATTCTTAATAGGTTTTATTATATATTTAAAATGCAGAGGTGACAAACTTTTGTCTACCTCTGCAAAACATAATGTACCCTATGCGAGTGTGTTTTTTTATTGTAATATATAAAAAATAATATGTTTAAATACTATACTAAATAATATGGATAAAATTTGTATACTTTTTGCTGGTGTTGTTGGTTGCTCTAAAACACCTATATCAAATTTTTTAAGTACTAGATTTAATTTACCTGTTCTAAATAATGACGCCATAAGAACTGAGGTATTAGAGGATTTTTATTTGTTTAATCAAGATGAATATACAAAAAGACGTAATGAAAGAATTCAATATATAATAGAAAATAATATTTCATTTATATACGATGCGAGTGTAGACAGAGAATGGAAAATGGCTGAAGAATTGTTTGGTAAATATGGCTATAAATTTTTTATTATAAGTATTAATTTAAGTAGAGATTTTATAATAAAACTTTATAAAACAAAAAACTATACTGAATCTATTGAAAAATTAGATCAATTAATTTTGGAACACAATGTTTTTTTAAATAATTACAAAGAAGATGTAGGATTAAATATTTTTGATGATAATTTTAATAATCGTCTACAGTTAAGCTTTGAGGCTATAAAAAATTGGATAGATAAAAACATATGAAAAAATATTAGACTTATTCTATTACCTATTTTTTTATTTTAATTAAGCCAACACTTTAAAAATAGCTTCTTTTAGCTATTTTTATTTTTGACTTTTTTTATATTTACAACTAAACTTACTATATAAATTACATAATCTCATAAAATGAAAAAATACTTAGTCCTAATTGTTGTTTTTGTATTAGCCCTTACCGCATCTACTTATTTTATTTTAAATCTCCAAAGTAAAAACAAAGAATTAAAACAAGAAACAATTCAAATTCAAAAAAACACAAAAAACAAAAATTTAAATATTTCAAAAGATAATAATTTTATATTCTTAGAATATAAAAAATCAAATGATGAGTCTGTTGATTTTTCTTGCTATGATATAAAAAATAATAAATTAACTAATTTATATAATAGCTCTGGTGAAAATAGTTTTGTTTGGAATAATAATGTTTTAGAACTTTATGGTTATTGTCCTGAAGAGAATAATTATTGTGTTTTAGTTGGAAAATCTGAAGAAGAAAAAAATCCTTGTGACTCATTTAAACTTATTAAATCTTAGGAGCATATAAACTATAATGAACTTCTATGAAAACAATTTTAGTAGATGCTGTAGACGCATTGAAGCTGTAGAAAGTGCTAGATTTGTCGGAATAGTGTCATATTACTATAATAATAAAGAAAAAGATTTAGAAAAATTAAAAAGTTTTTTAGATGAAAACATACATTAATAGCTATTCTTTTTAAATTATGAATTACCCAAAAATAAAATTTTTAATCAATAAAGAAAAAGATTTAGAAGTATTTAATTCTTTTAATAATGAGACTGAATACAATCCGGAAACTCTTAATTGGGCTTTTTTAAATAAATATCCTGAACTTTTAAAATACAAAAAAAATACTTGCTTAGAAATTAATGAAATAGAATTAATAAATTTTATTAATTCTATTTATGAAAAAAATAAAGAAACAATAAATACAAATATTTTAAAATACGAAAAAAATTGGGAACTTATTGAAGAAGCATTTTACAATTTAGTTAATAATATATTTAATTCTTGCAGTTGGCCAAATGGTAAATATATTGCATATTTAACAATATGGGGAATGTATCCAAGATTTTTAGATGACAAAACTTTTTGTATTCCCTATCTTCATAAAAATGAAAAGTATGTTAATGTTGTAATTGCTCACGAAATGCTTCATTTTGTTTTTTATGATTATTTTTATAAAAAATACCCAGAATATAATAATTCAGAGTACAATTTTTTCGTTTGGAATATTTCAGAAATATTTAATTCTTTAATCCAAAATTCAAATGAATGGATAAAGGTTTTTAAAGAACAAAGTATGACATACCTGCAACATGATATAATAATTAATAAAATTAGAGACTTAAAAATTAATAATATAGATCTTTTAATTGAAAAGATAATATCAGAGGTAAATAATATTTAAAATAAAATAAAAAAAATACTTATGAAAAAATACTTAGTACTCTATTATTCAAATACTGGTAATAGCGAATTTATTGCAAAAAAAATATCACAAAAATTAGCTTGTGAGGCAAAAAAAATAATCCCTTTAATTGATAACGTGCTAGTACTATTTCTAATGTCAGCATTAAAAATAAATATCCCTGTGAATATTTCTAAAAAAGAAATTGAAAACTATGATGATATAATAATTATAGGACCAATTTGGGGTGGGCTTTTGATTTCTCCATTAAAAACAATTATTTTAAAATGCATTAAAGCTTCAAAAAATATTCATTTTGCAGTGACTTGCGAAACTAAAGATGAAAATAAAAATGATAAATACGGTTATGCAAATACATTAAAATACGTTGAGTATTTAGGAGATAAATTTATAAAAAATACTGATGGGTTTTCAACTTTTTCAGTAAATTCTATAAATAAATCTGTTAATCAAAAAATACTTCAAAAAATAAAAATAACTGAAGAAAATTTTAATGGCGCTTTAAGTTCAAGAGTAGAAGATTTTATAATAAAAATAAAATCATCTTAGAATAATACAATAAAAATTTAAACTATATTTATTATTAATTTATATAACTATGAATAAACAATTTGTTAAAGATTCTTTTGGTTGGGGTTTTATTTTATGGATTATTGGCTATACTCTTGGTATGATTTTATTTTTTATTGTACCAAAATCTATTCTTGGTTGGGTTATTATGCCAATTGGAATAATTATTACACTTTTTATTTTAATAAAGAAAATAAAATCAGATTCTATAAAATATTATATTCTCCTTGGTATTATTTGGTTTTTGATTGCTATTATTTTTGATTATTTATTTATTGTTAAAGCATTAAAACCAGTTGATGGTTATTATAAACTTGATGTATATTTATATTACATAATAACATTAGTACTTCCTATTATTATAGGTTTAAATAAAAAATTTCATAAATAAAATAATATAATGAAAAAAGTTTTATATATTATTCCAGGATTTAATGATAAATCAACGCTAAAGCCGTATAAGGAAATAGAAAAATATTTTCAAGATTTTGGTTTTGAAGTATTCCCTATTGAAATAACTTGGAAAAATAAAACGATGACTAATTATGTTGAAGAATTTTTTAGTCAATTTAATAAATACGGTAAAAATAATGAAGTCTATTTATTAGGATTCTCTTATGGAGCAATGATATCTCTCATTGCTTCTAGTAAAACGAAAATAAAAATGCAATTTCTTTGTTCCCTTTCTCCTTATTTCAAAGAAGATTTACCAAACATACCTAATTGGTGGAAAAAATATTTGGGTTTAAAAAGAATGAAAGACTTTGAGAAGTTATCTTTTAATAATATAGCAAAAAATATTTCTGCTGAAACTATTTTATTTGCTGGAACAAATGAAGGTGTTGAAGTAGAAAGAAGAGTAAAAGATGCAAATAAAAAAATTAAAAATAGTCAATTATTTTTAATAGAAAAAGCAAAACACGATATTTCGCAAGATATTTATTTAGAAAAAATTAAAGAAGTTATTAAAATGATTTTTGATAAAAAATAAATTTTAGATACCGTGTTGAATATATACTAAAAAATAAGCTACTTATAGCTTATTTTTTATTTATTTAAAAATTCATGATTAATTCATTTTTGGCTTAGGTTCTTGAAAAAATATCATAAAAGAGTATTGTTAAAATATAATTAATTATTTATTAATATGAAATTAATCTTAAAAATATTTGCAATGTTATTTTTTGTTATTTTTTTATCTGGTTGCACTGATAATCAAACAAAAAATTATAATTACCCCTCATCTTCAGCTAGTAACTATAATAGCTATGAAAATAATGGGTATGTAAAATCATCTAGTATGTATGATAACGATTCTATACAAACCGAAAATAATACAGAAACTCAACAAAAAACTTGTTGTAAATATTGTTCTAAAGGTAAGGCTTGTGGCGATAGTTGTATATCTAGGAGTTATACGTGTCATAAAGGGCCTGGATGTGCGTGTGATTTATAAATTCAACAATATAGCTAATAATACAAAATAAATGAAAATTAAAAAATTGATACTAGAAAATTTTAGATGCTATAAAGATAAAACTGAAATAGAATTTCAAGATTTAACTATTTTTATAGGAAAAAATGACATAGGAAAATCAACCATACTTAATATTTTATAAATATTAACACAACACCTTAAAATAGCTTGTACCAGCTATTTTTTGTTTGATAAAATAGAAATAAAAAAGCAGGAGTTTTACGTCCTGCTTATGCTTTTAGAAAAATTCTACAAGATCCCAATCAATTCCATAATCATCCCATTCCCCAACATTGTCTCTATAATATTGATAACCATGATGATCTGAACCTGCTGTAATAATCTTTCCTTTTGGGATTGAATAAAACAAATCCTTAATAAGGTTTGTATAATAGTTTTCTTCTTTGTTTTGCAAAACAAAATTAGAATAAAATACTTCAACACCATCTAGTCCATATGAAAATAATATTTTTAATATCTCAGATAACTCTTCAACATTATATCCAAAAACTCTCATGGGATGTGCCAATATTGCAACGCCACCAATTTTATGGATAAAATCTATTGCGTTTTTTATTTTTGGTATTCTTTTTTCTTTCCCATTTCTTGATATTTGTATTGAAGATTCTTCTATAAGTTTTTGTAACTTTTCCTTTTCGCCTTCACCATATTTTATAGAATATCCCAAAACATGTGTTTCTATGTTTTTTTCTCCATTTTCAAAAATAGAACTACACTCAAATCCAGGAACTATTTTTATATTATATTCTTTTGCTAAATCAATAGCTTGCTGTATTTGATCAAAAGTATCATGATCTGTTATAGATAAAATACTTATGCCATTATTTTTAGCTTCTTCTAGTAAATAACTAACACTAGAAAGATTTCCGCATGGTGAATAATTACTATGAGTATGAAAATCAACAGAATATTTTCTCATATTTCCCTCCAGGTCTAAATTGTAGAATGTAACAACATTCGTTGTTATTTAAGTTATAACACATTTTAACTATTTTTTCAATAACAAACTAAATAGAAATATAAAATTTTAATTTATATACTTTTGAGCATCAATCCATTTATTTAGTTCAATCTTTGTTTTAACATATCCAACTAAATTAATTTTACTTCCTTTGCTAATAGCAAGGTGTAAATGTTTTCTTTCTCCATCTGTTTCTGTACTATACCCTTTACCTAATACAGCTATTTTATCTCCAGCAAAAATCTTGTCTCCTATTTTTAAAGTAACACTACTTAATTTTATATGAGCATACACAACCGTATAAGCTTGTTTATTCAAAATACATGATTGTATTATAGCTCCACCATCACCACTTACCCATCTTTTAAAAATTAGCTTTCCACTGCATACAGCATATATTGGAATATCAATATTAGCTTCTGCTGGAGTTGTTTCAAAATCTACTCCTGTATGATAACCGGAGAATCTTTCAGGTTGTACTGGAGAATTTTTTGGAGAAACTTTTATACCAAATGGTTTTTTTGTTATTCTTGTAAGGGCATCTTTTATTGGGGACACTAAAGTGATTATGTTTTTACTATTATCAGATATCGTTAGTGCTTTTATAATTTCTATTTTGACACCAAAAAATATAACAATAATAAATATTGATGTTATAAATTTAATAAATATTTTTTGTTTTTGTGTTTTTTTAGTCATATGTTTACTATATACTAAAAAATCGTCATATAATATGACGATTTTTTAAGTTATTTATTATTTACATTTTTAACTTCGTTTTTATCATTTTTATTCTTGCCAAATTGTCCATCGGTAATTTTTGTAGCAGCTACATTAGTTCCTGTAACAGTTCCTTCTATCATTAAATTATCACCAACTTTAATATCAGTAATAGTTATAACAATAGGAGCTGGCTTTACTGCTTCATTTGCTGATTCTGGAGTAATTTTATTTAAAACAGCTTTACTAGCATCAACAGTATATACTATTGGAGTAGTTGTAATTGTTGAATTTTTCTTATTATGTTTAATATTACTATTTTTTGTGATAATAATTGTAGAACCATTAATAGCTGTAACTGTTCCATTTACTCTTGGAGTAATGTTTTCTTTATTTTCAAGTATTCCTTTATCAAATCCCCTTTTTCCAAATGTTCCATCTGTAATAGTTTTTGCAACAACATTTGTACCAGTAACAGTTCCTTGAACCATTAAAGTATCACCTACTTTAACATCAGAAATTGTGATAGTTGATGTAGTTGGTTTTACACCAGTAGTTGTTGGTGCTGTGAATTTATTAAATGTAGCAGAACTAGTATCAACTGTATAGATTACATCTGTTGATGTTGGTGTAGTTGCTGTACTACCAGTAACTGGCTTAATAAATTTCTTTGAAGTTATAGTAATTATAGAACCATTAATAGCAGTTACTGTTCCATTTACTCTTGGGGTTATATTGCCTTTATTTGCAAAAATAGCTGGTCTATTAATATTATTGTGTCCTTTTAAATTATTAGCCTTTGTTGCTGCAAATGCTGACGTTGTTATTACCCATAATGTCATTGCTGTTACTCCAAAAGCTATAAAAATTTTTTTGTTTTTCATATATTTATTTATTAATTAATTATATACTTACTCCTCTTGTTATATAGTACGAGCAAAACACAAAAAAGGTTGCAATTTTCATAAATTATTCATTATTTAATATTTTTATATTAATTGTTGTGTGTTACAATTTAAAAATAAATTTTAAATCTTTAGAGATATGTCAGAAGACAAACAAAATCAGAAGGATTATAAAAAAATACTAGAATTATATCCTAGCGGAAAAAGATGGAGTAAACATATTTTTCTTATCGGTATACCAATGTTAATAATACAAGTTTCTATTACATCTTATTCGATTATAAATTTTATAGCTGGAATCTCAAACCATTTATCATTAATACAAATAATATTAAAAATTATTTTTGGAATACTAGAAAGTATGGATTTGTTTTTATTAATTATGGGATTAATTATTGGAATTAAATTTTTAAACACACCTAATATTGATAAAATACCAGATGAATTTTTTGATCCTATATCAGGAAAAAGAAAATTATCAAAAACACCAGAAGATTTAGGAAAATGGAATTGGGGAGCTTTTATTTTTGGATGGATGTGGGGTCTTTCTTATAATGTACCTATAGCATTTTTATCAATTATTCCAATATTTAGTTTATTTTTTATGTTTATATTAGGTTTAGTTGGAAATAAGTTAGCTTGGAAGAATAATAAATGGATAGATATTGAGCATTTTAAAGACTCTCAAAAACAATGGAAACTTTAAAATTTATAAAATATTAAAAAAATATCATAATACTAAAAATGCTAAATTAATAGAATAGTTTGCTTTTTATTATTTTTTAATTAAATTATTTCTAACTTCTACTAATATTTTTCCTAAATTATTTTCACCTTCTCCTGTTTCTATATTTTTACCCCAAAATATATCTCCCCAATCATTCCATTCTATCAAATCTTCATCTTTCATTTTTATCAACTCTTTTTTTAATATTTCATTTTGAAAAAATTTTTGAAAAACTATCTCTTTCATTTTTTCAATTTTTATTAAATCCCAATTCTGAATTATTTTTATTTCATTACCAATTTTTTTAGCTTCTTTTGGTGTTTCACAGTTTGCTATTTTTTTAACATCTTCTAGGTTAGTTGCTTTCATCGCTTGAAATAAGTGTTCAGCAGATTTAAAAATAATTTTTTCGTCAAATAAAACAAAGGATATACTACAAATATAAAAATTAGAAAGATATGTTCCTTTTAAAAATTTTCTTTCTAATTTATTTTCCATAAAATTAAATAATTATTTATAATAGTATTTTACTTTAATATAAAAATTAAACAATACTATATTAACTATTTTTATTTTGTTATTCTTTTTTAATTGACTTATTGTTTAAATAATATAAGAATAATGCTAAATTAGACATGGAGGAATTTTATGAATAAAATGGAAAAAATGTCTCAAAGAGTAATTATTTCAAATCAAGACAAATTTGAACAAATTAAAGCTAACTTTATAAAAGATAGATTGGATTTGGTTCATATTATAACTGATTTTGATGGTACACTAACTAAAGCTAATTATAATGAGACAAAAAGACCATCCATAATTTCTGTTTTAAGAGATGATGAAAACTATTTGGGCAAAGAATATACTATTAAAGCTCATAAA
>Ga0302292_1000752_pt1 | contig 22105 bp, 12 predicted proteins | sample III_Fen_N2_1_FD_194553 | JGI IMG/M metagenome (GOLD analysis project Ga0302292, IMG submission 194553) | Peat permafrost microbial communities from Stordalen Mire near Abisko, Sweden - III_Fen_N2_1 | ecosystem: Environmental > Terrestrial > Soil > Wetlands > Permafrost | place: Sweden: Abisko...
TAACAAACCTTCAGGTAGTAATAACTTTACTAATTCTATTTGTGTGTCTTGTAACATATATTCCTTTTTATAGAATACAAAGTTATTATTTTACCTTTTACTCCCCAACTTTTCAACTTGACCCCTTTTTTTTTGCTCCACTTTTATGAAATGTCTGAATATAATATTGCATATGCAATTTTAATGATAAACAGTATATTTGTTTAACTTTGTACGTAAATAAGGTTTTATTTAAACGTTATAAAACTAAAAACATCATTTTAAAAATATATTAAACCATAGAATAAATGAAACATATTATAACTATTTTATTGACGATCCCACTTTTTTTTTCATGCTCGAATCAATCTGATGAAACATCAACAGAAATGGATTCATTGAATCTGTCAAAAAAAGATACAATTGATATTAATACAAAAGTGAAACTCCCCTCGCCTGTCGAATTTTATTTATTTATTCGTGAATCTAAAGCACAATTTAATGCAGTTGCTTTAAATAAGAAAGAAAAGGCTATTAATTATATAACAAGTTCACAAAAAGCTACGAACTTTGGAATATACGCATCTGATTTGGCCTATTGTACGGTTTACGAACAACAACAAGAAACTAATGATTATTTTAAAACACTTAAAAATTTAGCTGGCGACTTAGGTGTAAATGAAGGATATGATAAAACGATATTGACTAGAATTGATAAAAATTTAACGAATAGTGATTCACTGTATCAAATCACAAATGATTCATATTGGAAAGTCTGTAACTATTTGGAAGATAATAACAAAACAAATATTCTAGGACCAATTTTAATTGGAGGATGGATTGAAAGCTTATATTTAGGAATACATTCTGTTGAAACATTTAGCCAAGATAATCCAATTGTTCAAAGAATTACAGAACAAAGATATCTACTCGATAATCTTTTAGATTATATATCAACCCTAAAAAAAACGAAAGAACTTGAAATGTATACTTCAAAATTAGTTGATCTTCAATCATCTTTTGTAAAGCTCGCATCGAACCCTAATAATATTCTAATAACAAAAGAACAGTACAAAGAAATTGGACTGAAAGTGATAAATCTTAGAAATGAAATTACAAAGTAAGTTTCAAATAATATTTAAGATACAATAAAAGGAATGTTAGGTTTACTTGTTAAAAAGATTCTAAATAGTATTTACTCTCGAAGGAAAGGAATCGTTTTTTTGTGTTTTGTGTTTGGATTTTACGCTCCTATCTCCTATCTACATGCACAACAATGCACAAATCAATTATGTAAAACCGAAGATTTAGGAAAAGGATTTGACTATAGAGGTCAATCAACTTTTGCCAAATTTTTGCCAGGTGACAGCTGTAAAGTTCAAGCGATACTATACTCTGGAAATGAAGTTAAAATTTTTACATGTTCAGATCCCAAACTTGGATTGGTGCAATTTAAAGTTTTCCGATCGGTGAGAGAATATAAAAGAATTATTGATCGAATTGATAAGAAAGAAATTCAAGAACCAATTTACAAAAAAGATAAAAGAGGAAATCCAATTGCGAAATTAGATGACTGGGGTAAACCTTTAAAAGATAATATGGGTGATATTCAATTTGAAATTTCAAGTTATAACCATATAAATATTACTGATACAATTTGGAAAATTGAAAGAAAATCAAAAGATGAAATTTTATTTGACAGCCGAAAAGGTTCCAGAATTTTTACAAGTACATTTTCAAAAACAGAGCCAATTATCATTGAAATGGTTATTCCAACTTCAAATGATGGTAAATTAAAAAACTATAAAGGTTGCGTTGGTATAATGATTGGTCGAATTTTTAAAACTACAAATTTTAAAGGTTTTTAATTTTTTGTAATTGGGTCAAAGAGAATGAGTGAAGAAATTTTAAGGGCATTAATGCAATTATTTGCAATTATTGCAAAGGTTGATAAAGATGGCAATACAGGAACCTCGAAAAGTATCGTTGAATCATATTTAAAACAACATCTCAATACCAAAGGTCAAGAAGAATATCTAAAATTATTTGATGAATTTGTACGAATATATCATTATGGTACAGACGAACAAATTAAAAACGATAAACGAACTTCCTCAAATTCGGTCAAGGTTTTAATGATTTGCCAGCAAATAAATGAAAACCTACAACAAACACAAAAAGTCCTTGTTCTCATACAACTTCTAGAATTTATTAAAAATGGTTACGACATTTCTCACAAAGAATTAGAATTTGTTGAAACCGTGTCTGATGTATTTAATATTAGTGAAAATGAATATTTTAACATTTATAATTTCATATTCGACCGTTTTAATGAAATGCCACAAAAGCAAAATTACATGCTTATTAGTGATAATAAAGATGATGAGCAATTTGCAAATGCATATCGTGAAGGCTTAAATGGGAATATACATATTATACATTTTAAAAGTGTAAATATGTATGCATTTAAATATGATGGTTCGACGAATTTATACATGAATGGGGCAAATATTTCATCAAATAGAACATTAATTCTCGACAAAGGATCATCAATTCGGAGTTCAAAAACAAAACCAATTTATTATAGCGACATTACCAGTCGATTCCGTAATGATGGAGAACTATCAAAGGTCTGTATAACTGCTAAAAACATAGAATATCGATTTAAGAAGAGTGAAAATGGGATTAAAAAATGTAGTTTTCACATCGAATCGGGAGAATTAATTTGTATAATGGGTGGTAGTGGTGTTGGTAAATCAACATTATTAAACATCTTAAATGGAAAAATAAAACCTCAATCAGGATCGGTTACTATAAATGGAATTGATATTTACAAAGATAAAGATCGTTTAAAAGGTATTATCGGATTTGTACCACAAGATGATTTATTACTAGAAGAACTTACCGTTTATCAAAATATTTATTACGCAGCAAGGTTATGTTTTGCTCATTTAACTGACAAAATAATTATAGAAAATGTAGAAAAGCTTTTATCTGATCTTGAACTTTTAGATGTCAAAGATCTTGAGGTAGGAAATCCTTTAAAAAAATACATAAGTGGAGGACAACGCAAACGTTTAAATATAGCCTTGGAACTTATAAGAGAGCCAGCTATTTTATTTGTAGATGAACCAACATCTGGATTATCGTCTATGGATTCAGAAATGGTAATGGATTTGCTGAAAGAACAAGTATTAAAGGGCAAACTGGTCATCACGAATATTCATCAACCGTCATCGGACATTTATAAACTGTTTGACAAATTAATACTCTTGGATAGAGGTGGTTATTTAATTTATTATGGAAATCCAATCGATGCAATTACATACTTTAAACGACGAAGTAATTTTGTAATGGCCAATGAAAGTGAATGCCTGAGTTGTGGTAATGTGAACACAGATCAAATTTTACAGATTGTTGAAACCAGGGTAGTTGATGAATTTGGGAAACATACAAAAACAAGAAAAGTACAACCGAAAGAATGGCATGAAATTTTTATTTCTGAAATTCAAAATCAAACAGGAACTGACGTAAATGTACTTCCAATACCGAAAAGTAATTTTAAACCACCTAGAGCTTTTGAACAATTTAAAATTTTTATAATCCGCAATATATTATCGAAATTCACCAATAAACAATATCTATTAATAACATTTATTGAAGCTCCTCTTTTAGCATTTATATTAGGTTATTTCTCAAAATATATTGCAGGAAGTAGTGCTAATTCAAACGAATATATTTTCAGTCAAAATGAAAATATACCAGCATTTCTGTTTATGTCGGTTGTTTGTTCATTGTTTATTGGACTTACAATTAGTGCAGAAGAAATTATTAAGGATAGAAAGTTATTAGAACGCGAACGATTTCTAAATCTCAGTCAATGGAGTTATTTAAACTCTAAAATCGTTTTGTTATTTATGATTTCAGCTATTCAAACATTTTCGTTTATCCTCATTGGAAACTGGATATTAGAAATAAATGCATTGTCGTTTACCTCTTTTACCATACTCTTTAGTACAGCTTGTTTTGCAAATATGCTTGGCTTAAACATTTCGGCAAGTTTAAATTCAGTGGTAACTATTTATATCACAATTCCTTTTATTTTAGTTCCGCAATTATTGCTAAGTGGTGTTATTGTAAAATTCGAAAAACTACATAAATCAATTGCAAATTATCAATATGTTTCAATAGCAGGAGATTTGATGATGTCACGCTGGGCTTACGAAGCTTTAGCAGTAAATCAATTTGAAAACAACTTATATCAACGTAATTTCTTTGAAGTTGAAAGAAAAATGAGTGATGCAACATTTCATAAAGATTATTTAATTCCAAAACTTTTAACCTGTCTCGATTTCTGTAAAACTAGTTTTTCGATTGATTCATTAAAACAAGAAAATAAGCATCAATTGCAAATTCTAAGAACAGAAATTGGACGGATGTCTAAAATATACGGCTACAAATTATCAGAGATAAATGCATTAGAATTAAAATCGTTCAACGAAAATATTTATAATAAAACAAAAACATATTTAAAAGCAGTAAAAACTGCATTTAATGAAAAATATGACCGCCTTTACGAATTACGTGACGAAAAATATGCTCAAATGATAACAAAAATAGGCAAAGAAAAGTTTATACAATTAAAAGAAAACAATCAAAACGAAGCAATCGAAGATCAAGTAATGAATAATAAAGAACTCGACAAAATTGTTCAAAAAGGAGATAGATACATACAATACATGGAACCAATTTATATAAAACCTGAACATCCATTTGGACGTACACCACTCTATGCATCTCGCAAATTAGTTTTAAGCAAAGAAATAGACAGTGTTTGGTTCAATATAGCAGTAATATGGTTTGCAACTCTTATATTATACGTACTTTTGCTTAATAATTCATTTTTGAAATGTATAGACTTTTTAAGTTCAATTTTTAAACGGAATACGTGAAAAATAATTTCACAATATCGACCTTTTTAATAATCATGTATTGTTCCTTTTGCCAAATGTTAGCATTTGGTCAAAATGATAGTACTTTAAAACAAGATACTATTAAACATGAAATTCAATCGAATGGAACAAAAATATTTTCAAAAGGCATAAAAACAGTAAAAGCTACGATTAAAGATCTTCCATTATCATATCCCGTCATTACACTTAATGGTGAGAAATCGATTGAAGTTTCCTTTGACGAACTCAGCGCCGAATCACACACATTCAATTACAAGCTGTTGCATTGTGATGCTAATTGGCAACCATCGAAATTGATGAGTATTGAATATATTAAAGGTTTTGAAATTGTCCCAATAACAGCTTGGCAAGCTTCTCAAAACACCTCGATTGACTATGTTCATTATTCCTTTTCTTTTCCTAGTGATGAAATAACAGTATTAAAATCCGGCAACTATTTAGTTCAAGTTTTTAACGATTCTAACGCAACAAAACCCGTGTTTGAAACCAGAACCGTTATTGTTGAGAACATTGTAAATATTAGAGCAAAAGCACAAAAATCGAGCTTTGTCGAAAACATGGATTTAATGCAAGAAATTACTATTGATTTAAACTTAAATAACCTAGCAGTACGTGACCCATATCAAGATATTAAAGTTGTTATATGCCAAAATGGAAGATGGGATAATGCAATTAAAGATATGCAACCTACCTTTGTCAATAATAATGAATTGAGTTATCCCAGAGATGGTTCAAATCTGTTTGATGGTGGAAATGAGTTTCGTCGATTCAACATTAAAACAACAAAATACATTACTGAACATGTAAAATCATTTGCATTTAATGGTCGAAATTTTGTTTACACTCTCCTACCCGATGAACCCAGAAGATATAAGGAATATGAAAAAAATGGAGATATGAATGGTAATTATTATATCATGAACGATTTAGGTCAAGAAAATGATGCAATAACTTCTGATTATTCTGATGTAAAATTCGAATTAAAATATGAATCTCCCGAACCCAATGGCTCTCTCTACATTTTCGGCGCCATTACAAATTGGGAAGCAAATGATGATTCAAAAATGACATACGATTCACTAAAACAAGCTTATACAAAAACACTTTTTTTAAAACAAGGTATGTATGACTATCAATATGCGTATGTTGATAACGATACAAAAAAAATTGATTGCTCATACGAAGAGAATACCCATCAAGAAACCGAAAATGAATATCATATTTTCGTATATCACAAAGATTTTAAAAACAACTACGACACCGTTGTCGGTTACATATTTACAACAAGATAAACCATGATAATAAAAGCTGCCAAATATTTTAAAAGTTCAGGATCAATTAACGATTGCCCGAAAAGTGAATTACCTGAATTTGCGTTTATTGGACGTTCAAATGTTGGAAAATCGTCGCTGATTAATATGCTTGCTGATAATAAGAAATTAGCTCACATTTCGTCAAACCCTGGTAAAACCCAATGTATTAATCATTATGTAATGAATGACAAATGGTTTTTAGTCGATTTACCAGGATATGGCTATGCTAAAGTGAGCAAAGTAAAACGATCGGTTTTTAGTAAAATGATTACCGATTATTTATCAAAAAGGAAAACGCTGCTAACGATTGTTGTCCTCGTTGATTCTCGAATTGAACCTCAAGAAATAGATCTTGAATTTATCGATTGGCTTGGAAAGAAAGAACTTCCTTTTGTTATTGCATTTACCAAAAGCGACAAAGCTGGTAGTACTAAAACAGAGTCAAATATTGGATTATTTAAAAAAGCATTACAAGAAACATGGCAAGAAATGCCATACATGATAATAACATCAGCCGAAAAGAAAAAAGGCAAAGAAGAATTACTTGGTTTTATTGAAGAAACAATCAAAGATCATAAGCTTGCAGTAAAAGAAATCAAAGATCAGGATGAAGTAACAAAGGCAGAAAAAATCATTGAAGAAAAACGAATCATTGAAATGAACGAAGAAGAAGGTTTTGAAGATGATTTTTATGAAAAAGATTGTTTTAATGTTTAATAGTCCGCGTTATTAAAGTCTATTTGAATCACACATAGTACGAATACAAATCAAATGAAAAAAGTTTTAACATTCTTTCTGGTTGGATTTTTCATTCAGGCAAATTGTCAACAAAAACTTTGTGATAAATGCGATCTGAGGTATCTTAATTATGTTAATAAGAACTTTAAGAATTTAAGCGAAACAGTTGTTGAACGGTTTTTATGTTCACTCGATTATGCCTGTAATCTAAATCCACAATTTAGTCAAGCATCAAATAAAATGATCTATGCTATACTTGAAACAAAACCTGAATTAATTATAGATTGTCTGCAGAAATATAATTATTTAAATAAAAAATATATCATAGAGCAAATTCGGAATCCATACGTAAAGCAGAACTTTGATATAGCATACAAAAAAGTTAGATCCGCGATCGACAGCTCTCAAACAAAAAACCAAATATCAGGCAGCATAAAAATTGCCGCTTTAAAATACAAAATTAAATTATAACAATTTTCTGGTTTCCTAAAGAACGTCGTTTCCAATCGTGCTAGGAGTTTCCTTTTTTATTCTTGATTCATTGATATTAAAATACTGCAGAATTATAAAAATGATAGGAAAAATCTGAAGAAAAAAGACGAGAAATTGAGTTGTTGTTGCTGCAACCGAAAATTGCAACGGGAGAGATGTTAACTCTTTATTTACATTTGTTTTTAACAAGAGAGTATAAATAAATTCCGGGATTTTAATAATGAGTCCAAAGATTAAAACAATAGCATTTATCAAAAGAAACATACCAAAAGTACTCCACCATTTTCCCTTTATAAGTAATAAACAACGAAGAAATGCCATTTGAAAATCCAACCCTTCGAAGAGCAATACAGCAACAAAGAACATCAGCGGGATACATAAATAAATTCCTGGTAGGACAAAAAGGACTAAACCAATAACAATAAAGGAAATCATAAAGAGCAATGCAGCCATTATTTTACCCATATAATGCTTCATATATGTTCCAATATCATCAATACTAAATTTATTTTTACCTTCCTTAATATGGAAATACACATATCCATAAACGACTCCATATAACAAAACATTAGCAACAACAAGTGTTGTTATATATATAATATTATTAATGGTGGCATTACCATATTCCTGATTCGTTAAAAGTGATAATTGGAGTTTTGAATAGAAAAAAGCACTGATCAGCGCAAATGGACTGGCGAACAACAATATTGGTTTATATAACCCAACAAAGTTTTGTAATACAAAGACAAATGTATCATTAATCAATTCGCCCGTTGTTCTTTCTTTTTTTATTTCCATGATGTTTTTATTCTTTTACAAATAACGAGTAATATTCTGAATCATTAAGTCTATATCTTCAGCAAATATCCACTGTGTTTCAATATCCTTTCGAAACCAGGTAGCTTGCTTTTTAGCATAATGACGAGTATTCTGTTGTATTTTCGAAATAGTCGTTGCTAAATCAAATGAACCATCGAAATAATTAAAAAACTCTTTATAACCAACGGTCTGTAATGCATTGAGATGTCGAAAATCATTCCACTGCATTGCTTCACCTTCTAGACCTTCTTGTATCATCAAATGAGTTCGTCTATTGATTCTATCATACAATTCGTTTTTGGGTCTTTCTAAGGCGATTTTAACGATAGTATAATCTCTTTTCTTTTTATCTTTTGATCGAAAACTTGAAAAGGTTTTACCCGTTTGTTTAAAAACTTCAATAGCACGAATTAATCTGGCTGAATTATGCAAATCAACTTGAGAATAGTATTCAAAATCTATATTTCGAAGTTCCTCCTGCAATGGCTTTATACCATTTCGATTAAATTGTTCAGTGACTTCTCTTCGTATTTCGCTATCGATATCAGGAATTGGGTCTATACCATTGCAAACAGCATCGATGTACATTCCCGAACCTCCAACCATCAAACAGATTGGATTTCGCTTAAAATAGTCATGTAAGAAAAGCTGTACTTGTTCATCAAACATCCAAGCATTATAATAATCAAATACCGAAATAGTATTTACAAAATGGTGAGGTACAGCAGCTAATTGACTGGGAGTTTGTTTAGCAGTTCCAATGTGAAGTTCTTTGTAAAATTGACGAGAATCGGCCGAAATAATTTCAGACTTAAACCATTGTGCAAGTTCAATTCCCACATCAGTTTTGCCAACTCCTGTAGGACCTTCAATTATAACTAGCAATGGTTTTTCTAACATAGGATGGTATATAAAAAATATTCCCATGGAATAACCATGGGAATATTTTTATAATCGGTCTGCGTAATCGTCTATATTATCAAACAATGGATCGTCGTAATCATCAGCAACGTCATCTTCATCGTCAAAACTAGCAAATATATTGGGGCTCGATTTGAATTTTGTATCAATTTCATCTTCATCGAATCCAAAATCTTCTTCCTCCTCGTCATCCCCATCATCAACTAAATCGTCTTCAACTGAATCATCGTCGTCGTCATCATCATCGTCATCATCAACAGTGCGATTTCTTGATGATTTTGCAGCGACTTTTTTACCTGCTTTTACCGGAGTTTCATCATCCAATAAATCTAAATCATCAAGATCTAAATCATCATCGTCATCAAGAACTTTCGATTTTTTAGATTTTGCAACTATTTTTGAACTTGCTTTTTTATCTTCAACAAGCTTTGATTTTGCAGTTCCTTTTTCAACCAATTTTACTTTTTCAAGCGTTGGTTTTCCAACAATTTTCACTGGTTTTATCGGTTCTGCTTTTTTAGCTTTCACATCAACAAGAGCTTTTTTGGCATCTTTTACTGGTTTAATAATTTTACCAGTAACAACAGCAGGCTTTTTAATATTCGAAATCACTTTACCAGCAATAACACCACCCTTTAATACACGCTTTTCCGATAATACTTGCTGTGGAGCTTCTCCGATTGACTGAGAACAAAGTGGATACGTTAACATTTTATTCTGATTTTTTATTTCCGAAAGTTCAAGATAGAACACTCTGTCGAAAATAAAATCATACACATACACTAAATTCTCACCTTCTTCGGTAACAAACTCGCTTAAAACGGTATTATCCATTGAAAAAACATCGTCTGCTTCACCATTGCGTACATCCATTAACGTAAATTGAGTTAATCGATCCCAAGTATCGTTCGACAAATAAAAGGAAGACATTTCCTTTTTTGTAAAATTAACACTCTTCTGAATTGCATCATGCAAGCTTAAGAAAGTATCATTTTCATCGATTTCGATACATCTTAAAAATTTCTCATTAATATCGGAAAAAACCCTGAATTTATAAATCATAACATCAGATTAAAGTTTCTAAAAATGACATTGTATCTACATTGTCAGCATAATCCCAAATACTTGGCATTTGGGATTCACCAAACAGTATTGTATTACTTTTTATTATTTTTGAATTAGACACTACACATTGAATATTGGCCTTATTACGTTCCAACCATCCTTCAAGGTTGCGAATTTCTTTATATTTTTCGTAAAATACAACAGCTATCGGTGAAAATAAATTTTCATCCTCTTTAAATAGCGCGTATCCATTATCGAAATGTTTATCTTGATTGAGCAAATAAATAGACTTATTATAGTCGTAATTGTTCAAATATTTATTATGTGCGTTCACCTTTGAATAACTATCGAAATGCGCAATAACTTTCACAATATCAAAATCTTCTGGAATAAATATTTTCGAAACATTTCGACATCCAAGACCAAAATAACTGAAAATATCGTCAGCTAAATTTTCGTAATCGGTCGTCGTTTCTTCACCGGTAAGTATCGCAATCGACACTCTATTTTTTCTTATAATTGATGGATATTTTTTGAAATAAAAATCAAAATAACGTGAAGAATTATTACTTCCAGTTGCAATTACGGCATCAAAATCCTTCATTATTGAATTTTCAATGCGAATATATGACTCAAATTCGGGTTCAATACGGCAAAGTTGATTAAATATCCACGGCAATAACACTTCATCTTTCGACGAAAGTTTGGCTACAACAGTATTTCCCGATATAAGCACCGTCATAGCATCGTGAAAGCCAACCATTGGTATATTACCTGCCATTATTACGGCTACACGTTTAGATGGCCTGTCTTGGTGTAAAAAAGGATATGATTGCAACAACTTTTCTATATCATCTTGCTGAAGGATATGAGCAATTCCTTTAAATGCTTTGGTAATACTCTCGGACGTGAACCATGCATTTTTTGATTCTGCTTTATAAAACAAATCAGACAATTCTGTATTACAGATACTATCAACTGCAAATTGTTCAGTGAGGAACAATCCGAGTTTAACAAAAGCATCAATTCGTTTTTTGAGAGCTATCATGCAATACATTTAATTTTTTGCAAAAGTATAAAAGTTCGTTTATCACAAACGATAGAATTGAATTATTTTAATTTATTTTTTTATAACGTGAATTCTAAAAATCCAATTCTCAGCGTTACACATTTTTTTTGTAAAATCATCATATATTTGGATAGAGTCGCAATGCTTTGCGTCTCTACGGTGGTTTTACAAAAATTGCAAGCCTTGATAATTGTTTTTTTAGAAATTCACGTTAGCTGACAGCTACAAACAAAAAGAGCAACCTTATTTCTAAGATTGCTCTCCCAATATGTAATATTTACTTATTTAATTAACGTAACATCTCCGTTTGTTTTTATGACTTTACCATTTTCGCAGGTAGCTGTACTATGGAACACATATACGTCTTGTTTACAAACTTCACCTTTGTAGGTACCATCCCATTTATCGGAACGGCTGTTTGTTTCCCAAAGTAATTGTCCCCAACGGTTGAAGATTTTTAGATTGTAATCTTTATCAACTAATCCTTCACTATATCCATAAGTAAACTTGTTGTCGGATTTTGCTTCAGGGGTAAATGCATTTGGATATTTAATTGCACAATTTGGATTTTCAATTACCGGCACTTGTTTTGTGATGGTATCTCTACAACCCCAAATTGGATCGACAGCTATTAAGGATGTATTATATACCCCTTTTTCATCATAACTATATTGTGGTTCATAGGTATCTTGTACATAAACACCATCGCCTACAAAATCCCAATAGTAGAGTAAATTTTTATTTATATTATCTATTTCATTTACATTGTAGGTAAACGAACGGTTGTCGAAATCAACCATTTTACTTGAATAAATTTCTTTTACCGTTGCACTGTCAAGCGGACGTGCATAGAAATTTGGAGTAGGTATTTTGTGAATTGTTACTGGATAAGGAATAACAACATCAGGACAAGCGTTATAATTATCCGATATAGTTACATTCACAATATCGTGATACCAAATAGAATCCCATTGACCCCATTGAACAGTAGTTTTTCCACAATCGAAACAACCTACGATTTTCTTGCTACTAGAAGCGACACTCCATTGAACTTTGGTAACGTTTAAGTCAACAATTGATGGTTTTAATGAATAATCCACTCTATCGTATTCGCATACATTTTTAGGACCTTCAATAATGTCTGTGTTACTGGCTATATCCTCTATCGAAGGTAAAACAGTTACCGTATATACTTTATCAGGTTTTGGAACAGAAACACCTGTACCATTTCCTATATAGCTTGATACTGTAATTGTATACGTTCCCGGTTTATTCCATACTATTCCAATCGATTTACCTGGATTCTTTCCACTTATTTTAATTGATGGATCGCTTATTGTCCAATAATAGGTACTATTATCAGTATTAAGGATATCATACAATTCCAAGCTACCATTGCCACAAACGTAACTTGGTATTGTTAAATCGATTGTTCCCATTGGCAATACTTGCAATGACGCTGATGCTGTACCAACACAACCATACGAATCGGTTAACGAATATTTAAAGGTATAATCGCCTTTTACTACAGGACTAAACTTTGTATACGGCTGATCTAATGGCGAAATTCGAGAACCAGACCATAAGTCAGTACGAGGACTAGCTCCATCATATAATGAATGTCTTGTCTTGAGAAAAACTTCTTGCGTTTCATAAATAGCTCCATTGGTATCAGGTAGTATTTGAACATTCGGTAAGCTATGAACTCTTAGAGTAAAATATTGAGCTTCAATAATAGCTGTTGGATACTTATTGTCCACTAATTGCAATTTATAAACGGTGGTTCCTGCAGTAGGCGGAGTTACAACAATATTTGCATTATTTGAAGTAAATGTTGAATTGTTTGTAGTCCAATTATAAGAGTAATCGCCAGAACCAGCTGATAAAATTTGAGTTAATATTGTATAGCTTTGACCTAAACAAATATCAGCCATATGCCTGTAATTTAAAGAATGAGGCGGATAGGTAGTTGTATCAACAGGATTTGCTGGGTCGTTTGGTTTATTTGTAGAATCACCTGGAGTTATTACGTCAATTCCATTATTAACAGTAACATTAGTCCATGTTGTATCTTTACATCCATAGCTATCAGTTGTTACAAGTCCAAAGTGATTTGTTTTTCCAACAAGTGCAATTGATTGAGCAATAAAACCATAAGAACCTGCTACAGTAGATGCAACAATATCAGAAGTAATCCATTTACCCAAATAAGCTGGCGTTCCAAAATTTGGATCAGCATGACCAATTAAATCAACTTGACCGCCTTTAGGAATATTAGCATCAGCAAAATCAATTACTGAATTTGGTTTCTGATGAACAATAATTGTAGAAACAGCTTTTGATGTACAATAACTATTTATTGAAGCAGTAACGGTAACCGTATAGGTATTTGGGACTAAGGTAGCTACAAAGTCTCTAACAGTTCCACCTTGACCTGAAGTAACATAACCATTCCAAAATACACTTACTTCTCCCATCGTTGGAGGAATTGTTGCTACAAGTTGTTTTGTTTGACCAACACACACTTCATAATTAGGAATTGTTACTACTGGTGCAGGTTGTACTTTTATTAGTATAGAATCTGTTCGAGGGCAACCTTTACCATTATCAATTGTATATATTAGTTTATAACCAGCAGGATTAGCTACCGACGTTTTGAAAACAGGTGCAGTAAGATCCGTTTTATCAACGAAATATTGAGTATCTGACCAATTTACATTTAAAGTTCCAGGAGCATTATTAGGATTTAGATCTAATGTATCTGATTGATTAGTACAAACAATGATTTCTTTCGGAAGTTTAAAATCAGGTAATGCTTTCACCGTTATTGATGCTGAGGCTTTCGCTTTACAACTTGTAATCAAATCCGTTACTTGCACTTGCATTGTGTAAGAACCAGCCAACGCACTGGAGAATGAATATGAATCGGCAACACTAAGTTCCGTTGTGCTTGGTGTTTGAGTCCAAGAATAACTAACCGTTGATGGCGTTGCTGTTGCTTGTAATAAAACAGCTGAACCAGCACACAAGGTTGTGGTTGAAGGTGTAACGCTAACCGTTGGGAGTGCATTAACCGTAATGTGAAGTGTCTTTGGTGTAAAACACTTTGTTAAGGTATCAGTTCCTATGACAAAAATATCAGTAGGACCAGGAACGGTCGATTTAGAGAATATAAACGGATTCGTTTTTGTTGAAATCAAACCATCTTGCCAAGTAAATTCAACATTAGCTTGTGGACTACTTGCCGTTAACGCCAAGATATCACCAATACAAACCGTTAATATGGGCGGTGTAATGTTTATTATTGGAGGTGTATCAAAACTAACTCTAACAGTATCAGAAACTGGAGGATACGAAGCATCTACCATTACAACTCTAAAGTCGGTTTGTTGTGAAACACTAACGGTTAATGTAGCACCAGTACCTATAGCTGTTGTTCCAGTTAAAGTATACCAAGTAAAGGTTTGAAGTCCATTTCCAGTTCCTCCTCCAGGTATAGCTTTTAATGTTACATTTTGAGTACCACAAATTTTTTGTGGCATAACTGTTACTTCGGGTTTGCCATTAGGAACATTTACATTAACAGAGTCTACAGCCTGACAACCATTACCATCGGTAACGGTTACCATAAACTTTTGAAGTTCTTGAATTGAAGCTGTTGGTTTCAGAATTGTTGAAAGAGACGTAATAAATGACGTTGGCGTCCATTGATAGTTTAACGGTGCTTTACCAGAACTTGTACCATTTAAGGTAAATGGCATTGAATAAAGCACATTGGTATCTTGCCCAGCCTCGATAGACGGAAGTGGATTAACCGTTACAGTCATTGATGTTAAAGCTGAACAACCATCTTTCGTAACCTTCAATCCTAATGTATAATTGCGATTTTTAGCAGCATAAAATTTAGGATTTTGAATAAGCGTACTATTCAATGTAACAGTATCAATAGTCCAGTTATAGCCTGTTACTCCCGCTGAAACATTAGGGTATAATGTTATTGACGTATTGTAACAAATTGCAGTATCCTTTAATGATACTGTTGGATTTGGTTTAACAGTAATTGTTCTAATATCAGTAGCCAAACATCCTGTTACTTTATCTTTAACCTCTAAACTCACCGTGTAAGGAGTAGAAGAAGTTGGAGCATTAAACTGAACATTTGAAGTGTTTTTAGGAGTAACATTTCCAATCCAAGTATAGTTGTATCCTGTTCCTTGTTCATAAGAATGTATTGGTAAATTAACACCATCGCAAACAGATGCAATATCAACAATTTGAGCTGTTGGATTCTGATTTACTCGAAGAATGGTACTATCGTAAGCAGAGCAACCATTTTTATCGGTTAACTGTAATTTCAAATTGAATGTTTTTGGATCTTTAATATTCAAAATAGGATTTTGAACAGAATCAGTAAATGCAGCTGATCCTTCTTTACCTGTCCATTTGAATTTATACGTATTTAACGGATCATTAGGATTTACTACTTCTGATTGTAATAAATAGCTATTAGGATTTCGACAGACACTGTCTATATATGCACTTATGATATTGACCTTAGGAGGTGCGTTCAACACAAAACTCATTGTGTCTTTAGCAGTACAACCATTTGCATCGGTCAAGGTATAAGTTAATTTATAAGGAGCAAAGGTTCCTGACTTAAATGTCGGTTCGGCATCAGTTGGATTTACTAAATCGCCAGGCAAGAAGTTACCAGTCCAAAGACCAGTATAAGATATATTATTACTAACAACAGGAGTTGCTTTTAGTTTTATGCCGATACCTAAACAGGCACCAGGAATATCGGTTACCGTTACTGATGGATTAGCATTGATATTTATTGTTACATATTCTTTTACCCAACAACCACCAGTACCATTAGCAACGGTAAGTGATACTGAATATGAACCAGGATTCTGAGTTCCATCGATAGCAACGGTTTTACCATTTAACGGTGCAAGTGCTACTGGCGAACCAGCCCAAGTATAGGTAGCAGTTGCATCAGCTCCCGTAATTGTTGGAGCAAGTGTTAATGGTGCATTTTTACAAACATTTTCAGTTGGTTTTGCGAAGATAATAGCAGGATTACCTGAAACAGTTATAACGGTATAGTTTTTAGCCGTAGCTCCTTTACTATCTGTTACCGTTACATAATAGCTAACAGTTCCAGTTGCAGTTGGTATATCACTTGGATTTGCTGAAGTACCAGTTAAACCAGCAGGCGATGAAGTCCAAGCATAATACTTTATACCTGCAGCACCACCACCAACAAGTGATTTCAGATTTACCGTATTACCCAAACAAATATTATTTGCCGAAGGTGTTATGGTAATACTTAAGGGAGCATCTTTAACATCTATAGTAATACATTTTTTATCGGTACAAAGATTTTTATCGGTAACCGTTACACAATATTGTTCAACTACAGTGAGGTTTGTTGTTGTTGGACTTGCAATTTTTGAATTTGACAATTGCGCAGCAGGCGACCATTGATAGGTATAGTTTGGTGTTCCACCCGTTGCACCGGCATTCAATAACGTAGTCGTATTAAAATCAATTGGCGAAATAGGACTTGCTGTTGGATTTGCTGTTGGAACACCAAATACTTCGATTGTATCGTTTTCGATACTAGTACACCCCATTGTTGTATAGTTATAGGTTATAAGATGTTTTCCTACTCCAGCTAACTGAGGATCAAAGCTAGTAACAGACGTTGCTCCTTTGTCTACGTAAAATTTACCACCAACAGGAGTTGCACTCAATGTTAAAACTGAACCATTAAGACAAAGATCCGTTGCAGCGATTACAAGTTTTGAAACAGGAGTAACGATGAATTTGAGTTTTGCTGGCATTGCACAATCTATGTTGTAATAAATATTAGCATATATTGTTTTATTATTAGTTACAGTTATAGCCGAAATACCTGAAACTTCCGATGCAAGAGTTAATGCAGGATCAGTGTACCATTTAATTGTTGGAGTACCTCCTAATGGAAGTACATATTTGATATAATTATCGAGTATTACACCAGTTGCCGAATTGCCTGCAGCATTTGGGTCAGCACAAAGAGTAACGGTAGAATCGGACGTTGTGGGAACTTCTTTAATAGTAAACGAAACACTTCCAACATGACTACACGAGTCTTTTATCTTCGCGTAATATTTCATACTTCCCGAAATGTTTTCACATTTTGGATTTGGAACAAGTTGCTGAAGAAGTGGATCTCTATACCAAACCTTTTCAGCTACTAATGCGCCACCAACGGCATAGTTGTATTGTGTAAGGTCAACACATTCTTTCGTAATGCCTTTTGTTGCACACATCGGTAAAATTGTAATATCATTCGATATTTTACCTGTTGGGTGAACACCAATAATTGCTTGAGCGGTATCGCTAAAGAAGGGGAATTGTGGATTTGTTATATGAGCGTACAAGGTATCATTGTCATGAATTGTAATGTTTGTTGGATTGGTAATTTTCTCATTATGAGCAACAACTTGACGAGTTAAATTATCAAATTGATAAGATAAATTATTACTTCCTCCCCAAGGATTTCTAAAATGTAATGTGATTTTTGTAATATTTGAAATGTTTGTAACTGATGAAAAGTCAAAACTATAATTTTGCCAAGCGGCTGCTTTCCAGTCAGCTGCTGTTTCATTTTGAGTAATTGAAACTTTCGTATTTCCATCCCATAAATCCATAATTATTGGGACACTATTTGTCATATATTGTAAATAACCTGCATCTGTAGGAAAACTTCGAATTTGAATATCAAATTTATTCCCTATATTAAAACTTAATGCAGAGTTTGGAACAATATCAACTGATGCATCATAATATCCTGAAATATTTAACTGTATCACATTCGTTGAATTATTTGGAGCAGTAATACTTGGATTTGCTAATTTTGTCGTTAAAGTTCCAATTGTATTTGTATAAGAAACATTTGTATTTGATTCGGCATCTTCTAAAATCTGTAAACCTGTAGGTTTCTTAACAAACCAATCAGAAACAGTATAACCTAATGATTTCCCTTTACCACCAACAATAGTGTCATTCAAATTATTAAGATTATACCCCACTCCAAGAGCTGTACCAGGTAAATCTTCACAAATTGAATCGGTTACATCGTGAAATGCAATAGGAGGAAGAACTTCTATATAAACAGTATCTCTATATTCGTTAGCACAAGCAGGCCAAATATCAGCAACATATCGATATTCACCAATTGGAGCAGTACCATCAAAAATTGGATTATAACCAACAATTTTATTGAGATATAAATTAGTTGGTATTGTTAGATCTACCCATAAACCTGCAACTTTTTTGGCAGCAAACCAATTGTATTGAAACCCACCTTGAGCAACAAGTTGTACTGTTACATTTTGAGGAACTTGAATATGCTTTTGATTATTATTTCCAATAATTGCTTTTGGTTCTACAACATTATAACTTGAAAAATAGCCATAACTTGATCCCATTAATCGAGGACGATCATTTACAACAGCAGTTGCATCGCTCCAAGTACTTGCTTTAGTCCAAGAAAAGACAGTTGAGTTAATCATTGAAAAATGGAAGTAAGTCAACGAATTCTTTAAAATATGTGGACCTATATTTAATTGAGCACTTGAGAATTCAACTTGTGCTACCGACCAAGCTGAATTTGGGATTGCAGTAAATGGAGTAGCATTAATGATATTTGCAATAATATTATCCTTGTCGCTTGTAAACGACTTTTCGCCTCCAGTTCTTACTAAGATATTGGCAAAAAACCTTTCTTCTTTAAATGTACCATAAGTACGAGTAAAACCAACTTGATCGGAACCAGTACAATTATTAACAGGAGGAAGAATAGCACTTGCAAATTCACAATTATATCCTGAAATATGAAAAGCATAGATACTATCAGATGCCTCTATATGAACAAATTGATTTTGTATTTGATAGGGAAATGTTTCACCTTGCGCTAATGTTACAGCTTGTTGAACACCATTAATTTTAAAGGTTGTTCCAGCTTTCACCGCAACAAGAAAAACCCAATCAGTCAATGTCCCCCGAGAAGTTGTCGTATCCAAATTGCCATTCATTACAATATATTCTTTACCAATAACAGTAACTGGAACAATTTGGTCTCCAACATAATCTTCACATTCTCCTGATCCAACAACATCATTTGGAAAAACCGAATCGTCTTTTACCATTATAGCAATTGGATGATCGGATGTAACATGAGAACCTGATAGATTTTCATCAACTTTATTTGATACAACATCTTGATATTTAACTACCGTTGCATCATTGGGGTCGGGTTTCGGATTAGCAAAGGAATATATACCTTGACTGATAGCACGTACCGAATAAGTCTGCCCTTTTTGCATAACAATAGTAAATGTTTCGCCTTTTTTATGTCCAACAACATCGGTCGTTGGCGTTATTGTCACCCTATTATTATCTTCGGTCGATACAATATCAAAGGCAGAAAAAGCAGAATCGGGATTTGCACGGGTATAAGACCAATCAGCTTCACTTAATTTTTGTTTTTGATAATTATGCAATAAATCGTTAGGCCAATTGGTTTGAAAGGGGGTATAAAACTCTATACCATTAGCATTTTTACCTTTTAAAGTAAAAATTTCGGGATTAAGAATAGTTGCATTTTCAAAATACGCAGATATTAAATCGGTGGAAACGATGTGAATACCTTTATCTTCAGGTCCATTTAAGATGGTTGAAATTGTTTGACTAACTTCTAAATTATTGCGATAGGGAGTTAAATTAATTGAAGCTGATGAGTTCGCACCAATAGTAATCGTTGTATCTAACAAAGCAAGATTACGAGGTGTAAACACATGAATTGAAACAGGATTATCGAGCGATGTCATTCGCAAATAAAGTGGTTGACTACCACCAAAGGAAATGCCATTTCCAGCATTATAATTATTACCATGGTTTTTGTTCGCATAGGGAATAGAGAACCAAAAATCTTTATCGACTTGCGAAAAGCCAAGCGACGAAAACAGGGAAAGAACTAAAACCAAAAGAACTCTTACTTTACATGAAAATGATTTCATAATCAACGTTTATATATTATCCAACAACTAATAAATTCTATTTAAAAGAACACCTAAGACGAGAAAAACCCGACAAAGGTTGCAAAAAACATGTTTTATTTTTTTTCTTAATTACTGCAATGTCGTGCAGTAGCCTTATATACACCAGAGAAACAATCCTACATAAACTGTTCTGCTTCAAGCTTCAACAAATCGATAGAAGTTTGAACGGGCGATTTTTCAGTAACAATTATTGCATCTAAAATTCTTTTGCTTAATTCGAATCCAGGCGCTTTAGCATCGAGGGTTGATGCTACCGTATTTATAAGTCTAATCACATTTTCTTTCGAAGCACGAATGGTGTTCCATGTTTTTACAGAAACATACAATTGTTGCGATAAATTATGTTCAAATTCAGCTCTCACCGTCATTAGTAATGCGGAGTGAAGACGTTCAACAGTCATCGTTGGTTCCATAACACGCACCAAAAGTGAATCGGGACTGATGCGTTCTAAAAACATCACTAAACGCTCGTAAGCTTGGAGTTTAACAGGGGTTATCAATTTATGATTGCCCGATTTATATTCTGCTAAACGCTTTTTTTCTTCGTTTTCGAAAAAGGCTTTAATTAAAAAATAAGAAGTAGCAAATACGATAAGACCCGGTATGGTAAACTTCAGAAATTCAATGATTGCATCCATAAAAATAGTTATATTGGACAAAGGTAGAAATTTTCCGATTTTATCATTGTTTTTTCAATAATTTGTTTGAGAAATGTTTGTTTTTTATTCAAATAGATACAACATTTTCACACAACTGTTGTAATTAGTTTTTCAAAAATCAAAGGTAGATGTAGCAAGATTGCAAAAATGTATAATCCTTGGCAAGTTCCTTTAAATATGTATTTAAATAAAAGTGTTAAATTTAATTGAGAAAGGAAGCAAAAGTAACATAAGAGAAGCTAGACTAGAAATCACTGTCGAGCTTGCCGAGACTTTTCTTAATCTATTTCTAACTTAAGGTTACCGAGCTAGCCAAGGTAAAGAAATTAGAATCTATTGAGGGAAGATATACAATGATCTTTTTATCATTCTCGTTAACGAAATATAGCTATCGTATTTGAAATCAGTTAGCGCGGACTCAATGTCATTACGTTCAGGATTTGAACACGGATTACACAGAAGTAAACAACGCTGATTATTACTGATTAATTAACAAATCCGTTTCTATCTGCGTTTGAAAATCTGCGTTTTCTGCGTTCTATTATTTTCATTATTCATTAACGTAATGACATTGAGGTCGCACTAGCAGGTAGATTGGATTTATAACCAGAACATTCGTTTACGTAATCGTTCAAACGTTTTACGGTAACGCCATCATTGAAACATGGAACGATTTCCATCGGCAAGCTAACGGCATAGTTCGAAAATGTAAACCTGTAGATTACTAAGCTAACGAGCTAGTGTGTTGACATATGCCGTTAGATTTTTGATTAAATGGCTTCGATTAAAAAGGTATGCCGTTCCATCTTCATTCTATCGGCATCCATCAAACATAGATGTCAATAGATTCGAAATCTATAGGCACATATCAACAATATAAACCGTAAAATTCCCATGCGAATGAGCTAGCGTGTTGACGTATGCCGTTAGATTTTTGATTAAATGACTTCGATTAAAAAGGTAT
>Ga0302292_1000753_pt1 | contig 22105 bp, 23 predicted proteins | sample III_Fen_N2_1_FD_194553 | JGI IMG/M metagenome (GOLD analysis project Ga0302292, IMG submission 194553) | Peat permafrost microbial communities from Stordalen Mire near Abisko, Sweden - III_Fen_N2_1 | ecosystem: Environmental > Terrestrial > Soil > Wetlands > Permafrost | place: Sweden: Abisko...
CTATTTCGGTAATATTCAGATCACTGTAAATCAGTAATTCTTTTACCTTTTCAATTTTGTGAGAGATGAAAAAATGTTCAATGGTTTCGCCTTCGTTCTTCGAAAAAACATTGGCCAAATAGGTATAACTGTATTTTAGTTTTATGCTTAAATAATCTGACAAATTAATGACTAATTGTTTTTCAGTATAATGAATTAATTCGATGATAATTGTTTTAATTTTTTCGATTAATATCATATTCCGCTCCGAAATTAATGCGAAACCTGATTCACCCAGCATTTGATCAAGATCATTGCGCTGTTTTTCAGAAATGTCTTCCATGATTTCAACTTCGCACAATTCAATGGTGACGCAATGCAATCCCAAAGCCTCAAGTTCTGACTTTACGATTATCTTGCAGCGATTGCTGACCATATTTTTGATGTGAAGCTTCATACTTGGTCAAATTACGAATAATCGTTATATGCAAATAAATCATCTTTATATCTTTCCATAGTCCTGTTTTTAGATTTCTACGAGGTCGGTTTGTCGATTGTTCAGCTTTTAAAGCCTGAAATATCAATTACCGACAACAAACATTTCTGGTCATCGCCACTAACAATACCTTCCATATAAACTTTGGATGTTGAACCGTTGTCGGAACCAAACATCACTTTACACGATTCTTTTCCATGGCGTGTAAAAACCTTCCTGAAAAAATCGTTGAAAACAGGCAGTGAATCTTCAGTCATAAATAATTTTATGTTGCTGTTTATCAGGCTAAAACGTTTGTCTCCAAGTATGTCGGCACCTGTGAAGTTTAGCTCACTGATATTGGCATTGTTATCGAGCGTAAAATAGCCCATCGGAGCAAGGTCGTACAGCATGGTGTATTTTTTTAGGGCTGTTTCGGCCGTTTCGTAGGCTAATCGCAGCTCGTCGTTCTGCATTTCCAGTTCAATCTGGTGTACCTGAAGTTCGTGCAGTAGTTTTTTCGAATCAACTTCAATAACCGGATTGTCAACTCTTTTGCTCTTCTTCTTCAGTTGCTCTTCAGCTTTTAAACGCAACTGTTTGGCGTCTGTGTAATCCATTTCTTCGTTATGCATCACTTTGATATTTAATAGTTTGATTGTTCGATGTTCTTTCAGAGAAGTTCATCAATTCAGCATCTCTTATTGGTTTTACGACTTATTGGTTCTTTGAAATTAGGATCAATCCAATGGGTATTTTCTGATCGTTTAAAATGATATTTGCCGACCATTCAACTTCACGAATTTGATCACCGTCAGCTACAACCTTTATCCTGAATTTGCTATCCAGGGCTTCGGAAAACAACTTTTTCAACTCCTTCTCAGTCCTTTTTTGTTCCCGTTCAGGAACAAAAGTTTGGACGAAGTTCCGGTCCAGAATATCTTCGCGTTTTTTATTGAAAAATTTCCCGGCTTCAGTATTAAACTCTATAACCTTTAGTTCAGGCGAAAGTTTAATTATCTTATCTGACGACAAATCAAAGAGCATACGATTCATCTGTTTCGATTCATTTAATTGCACTTCAACCTGCCTCTGGCTCGACATATTAAAAAAGGTAATGACCAGCCCGTCAATCCGATCGTCGAATGTACGGTAGGGCATTATCCGTATAGAAAACCATCGCCCGTCTTTGGTTGATATTTGTTTTTGTATAAAGGCCAGGGTTCTTAATACCTCCTGGGCATCGTCGACCAATTCGGGGTAATCGAGGTCTGATGCCTGGTCGGTAAAAGGCCGGCCAATGTCGCTTTTGATGAGTTTGAAAATTTTGGTAGTCTGGTTGGTGAAGCGGCGGATATTTAATTCTTTATCAAGAAATAAGGTTGCAATATCGGTGCTGTTGAGTAGGTTTTTCATGTCGTTGTTCACTCTTGAAAATTCGTCAACTTTCGACTGCAATTCAACGTTTACCGTTTGAAGTTCTTCATTCAGGCTCTGCATTTCTTCTTTTGAGGTGGTCAATTCTTCGTTGGTCGATTGCAGCTCTTCGTTTGTCGATTGCAATTCTTCGTTGGTTGACTTCAGTTCTTCCTGCGAGGTTTGCATTTCTTCGAGAGTGCTCTGCATCTCTTCACGGGTATGCTGCAACTCTTCCTCCAATTTCGATTGTCTGTCAGTATCGATGGCTATTTTCCCTTTTTTTGCTCCTTTTTTTGCTACCGCAATTGCAGGCACATCCGTAAAAATGATCATAACCATGTTTTTTAAAGCCCCAGGTTTCTCGATCCATTGAATTTTAACATTAACGGTGAGTAAAGAATCGTTTGAACCAATTTTGATATTATGCAAAATTACGATTCCTTTTGTTAAAATGGCTTTGCGGAAAGCAATCGAAAATTCGTTGAGCAAACCTTCGCGCAGCATGGCAAAAATGTTGAGGTTTGCCTTGCCAACTGCAGGTTCCAGATATTTTCCGGTTCGTCCGCTGATATAAATAATATCGCCATCGAGGTTCACCAAAACTCCGGGAGGCGAAAAGTGCTGCAATAGCAGCTGATCGGCCAGCATTTGAATATTTGGGGCTAAAGTGTTGGGAATTTGTTTTTCAATATTTGTCATTTTTGTACGGGAAAAAGAAGAAGGAAAATCAAATAATTCGGGACTCAGGACATTATCGGTGCGTCTAAAGATTCTAAGTTTAGCATCGACAGGAGTAAACAGATTACTTTGTTTGCCAAGCGACTCAGAACTACCCAAAATCATAATTCCTTCAGGATTAATACAATAATAGAAAAGTCCAAGTATTTTCTTTTGCAACTCTGATTCCAAATAAATCAGCAGATTGCGGCAGGTCAATACGTCAATTTTGGTAAAAGGCGGATGCATCACAATGTTTTGTTGTGCAAAAACGACCATCTCTCTAATTTCGGCATTAACACGGTAACCTTCGTCGGTTGAAACGAAAAATCGATTCAGCCGATTTGGTGAAACATCGGTTTTAATGCTTGTCGGAAACAATCCCTTTCGGGCTGTTTCAATAGCGTCGTTATCAAGATCGGTAGCAAAAATCTGTAAAGAAAGGCCTCCATGGGCGCTGAATTTTTCGAGCGCTTCTTTAAACACAATGGCCAAAGAGTAGGCCTCTTCGCCGGTTGAACATCCGGGTATCCAGGCCCGCAATGTTGATCCGGTATTTGGGTTTGCAAAAATGTCAGGAAAGACACTTTCTTTCAGCTTATCCCAGACTCCGCTATCGCGAAAAAAGTTAGTCACTCCAATCAGCAATTCCTTGAATAGGATATCTATTTCTTTTGGATTTACCATTAAAAAGTGAACGTAAGATGCTATTTTGTCGATTTTGTGAATACCCATTCGTCGCTCAATTCGTCGATACAAGGTATTTTTTTTATAAAACGTAAAGTCGTTTCCGGTGTGATCGCGCAGTAGAATAATGATTTTTTCGAGCGAACTCTGATCTTTCACTTCAATTTCAACATCCGGCTTATTAAACGGAATTTGTTTCACGAATTCAAAAAGCTTTGATGGCATTTCATGGGGAGACGCCACAATATCGACCAATACAGAATCAATACCACTTAACGGCATGCTATTGTAGGTTGCTGTGGTTGGCTCCTGAACCATTACAATTCCGTTATTCTCTTTAATAGCCCTGACGCCCATACTACCGTCGGATCCCATGCCCGAAAGAATGACTCCAACAGCAAGTTCCTTCTGGTCGATGGCCAATGAACGAAAGAAAAAATCGATTGGCAAACGCAGCCCTCTCGATTCAACAGGCTCAAACAAGTGGAGAACTCCTTTTAATATTGACATGCTTGTATTGGGCGGAATTACATACACGCAGTCGGGTTTTACTGTCGTACGGTCTTTTACCTGAATAACTTTCATTTTGGTAATGCGTTGAAGTAATTCGGGCAACATTCCTTTTTGAGTAGGATCGAGGTGTTGAATGATAACATAAGCCATACCAGATCTTTCTGGCACATTCGTAAGAAATTGTTCAAATGCGTCGAGTCCTCCGGCCGATGCGCCAATACCGACTATGGGAAACCGTTTGCTATCCGAAACGATTATCTTTCCTTTTGAAGGAAGTGTCGATTTCAATTTTTCGGGTTTCATGGGCGTTTTATTCATTCTCTGTGAATATCGGCATTTAAAATGAAACGAGCATGTTTGTTATTCAATAAATGGCTTAATTTTATAAATTTCCTGACTTATTAAAAGCGCAATGCCACATATCTGGCAAATGTTTAATGACCGCAAATAGTTGTCGCTTTTCTAGGCTAATGTCCTAACCTCACTTAATTGCTTTTCTTCCAGAAGCATTACTTCGTCTTTCTCAATATTTGCATAAAGGCTACAATTCATTGAATCAATACGTATCAACAATCTTGACTGGCCTAAAACATTAATAACCTCTCCTTTTATACCTTTAAACGAACCCTGCAAAACTTCGACCGCAACTCCCCGTTGAATCCGTTCATGGGAAACTGTGATTTCATGCACACTTTGGGCAAGAAACATCTTAATATTATTAATCTGAGTTTCAGGAATAGCTTGGGCTCTTCCTCCAAAACATACATAGCTTACTGCCCCAGTTGTATTTAATACATTGAAAAATTCCTTATAGCTAACCTTTACGAATATATAACATCTAAACAATGGCTCTTCAACCCATTTCTTGCGGTCGATCCAGTATTTAAGAACCCTCCTCATTGGTAAATAACACTCGATATTTTTCTCTTGCAAATTGTCAAAAAGCTTCTTTTCGGAATTAGCTCTTGCATACACTGCATACCATTGATAATTTGATTTTTCCAGCATCATACATTTCTGTTTATTATTTATAGAATTTCATCAGAACTAAGAAATATAAATTAAATTTTATTCCTAATTCAATAAGGTGAATCGCCCTGCAAGAACTAGTCTTCATGATTTTGCACCTAATGTACAATTACAATTAAACTGCAAAATAATTCTAATGATTTTGCATTGGGCATTGGTATATTCTGAAACTTCTGTATACTTTTTAGCTTCAATCCTAAATTTATTAATCATTTAGAATTCAGCATTTAATACCAGATTTTATTCCTTCTCTTTCTAGAGAATACCATTCCAAGCAAAAAACCAATGGCTAAACTAATTGGTATTTGCAGCCAGTTAAAATTATTCAGGCTCACCGATAAATTTCCGTGACTTTCGTCTAAGTTCATGAAAACTAACACGAAAGCCAATATCGTTGCTAAAATGAGTAGTGTTGTCCTAGATATGCTTTGCATAATTTATTTTTTTTAATTGGTTGATACATTACTGTCTTTTCATCGATTTATATTTAATCCTGAATTTCAGTAAATTGTGTAAATCTTTTGCGTTTTAATGCCTTTGAAGCAGGATCAGGTATAGTCAGGAAGGACTTTAACATCCATACCATCTTTTGATGTTCAGCCAATATTTCGGATAAAAATTCAGACGTATCAGCGTCTTTTAGTTGATTTGAAATTGGGCCTGTTTCATGATGAATCATGCGGATAATCGATTCATGATCGTTCAGAAGTATTTCAAAAGTCTGCCCTGAATTGCTCAGATCGTCATTTTCGTCGCTCATTTGCGAAATGCTTAGGAAATTTTTCAGTGAACCTAAAGCAAAATGCCCAAGAGAGCGTATCTGCACTGCAATGTCATCAATTATTTCATCCAATTGGTTATACTGGTTTTCAAGAAATACATGCAACTCGAAGTTGTTTAACCCGTCAACATTCCAGTGTGCGGTTCTGGTTTTGGTATAAAGCACATATTCCTCAGCCAATAAAAGATTGAGAAAAGTTACAATAACTTCATTGTTTTGGTTTGGAATTACTGTGGCTGGTTTCATGATTTTTAATTTATACATTGTGTTTACAAAAGATGATATATCTAAAAATACAAACCTTTATGGACGAGGTCGTTATATAATTTTTGCAAAAAATTATATAATTCACACATTTTGTGATTTGACCGGATAACCAATTCATGGTGACTTTAAAAATCAGGAGCGATATTAATTTCAATAAACTGTTTCTGAACAAGGTTCAAATTTTCCTTTCAACGCTCATATAGTGATGTTCAATAATAATTTCCTCGTTATCGGCAGGTCGGTTTGTAATCGTTCGAATGTGTTTGGATGCGCTGAAACCTGGTTCTGACAAGAATGAACTTAGCATCCATGCCATCTTTTCGTGTTGCTCTGATATGCCGGATACCAAATCGGTTGTGATCAAATCGTTTAGCCTGGTGGTGAGCGGAATTATATCTTTGGCGATAATTCCACTAATCGTTTTGTGATCGCTGACCAAGGTTTGAGTGATGAGTGTCGAATGATCAAAATTGTCGTTTTCTTCGCTTAACCGGGTAACATTCAGAAAATCCTTCATGGTTCCCAACGCAAAATATCCCAATGAATGAACCCGCTTAACGATAATGTTTACCATCTCGTCGAGCAGTTCATATTGAATTTTGAAAAACTTATGCAATTCGTAATAGTTTGGGCTACTAAAGTTCCAGTAGACATTTCTGATTTTTGTATAAAGCACATATTCATCAGCTAACAGCGTATTAAGAGCCATTACGACTTCTTCAACAGCCTTGTCTTTAGTTTCTAATTTTAGTTTCATAATTTTAAATGTAATGAGGTAATGTAAATTTAAATTTGCTGCCTTTGTTGAGTGCGCTCTCCACCCAGATTTTCCCTCCATGCAACTCAACAAATTCCTTGCAAAATAGGAGACCAAGCCCTGTACCCCGCTCATTATTCGTGCCCGACAATGAATGAAATTTGTCAATTTTAAAGAGCTTTTTTATCGTTTCTTCAGAGATTCCGGTGCCGTTGTCTTTGATTTCAATCTCAACAAATTTTTTGCCTTCTGATGCACTAATCAAAACTTTGCCACCTGGGTATGTAAATTTGATGGCATTGTTGATCAAATTTCTGAGAATTGTTTTAGTCATCTCCAAATCAGCAGTTACATTTAAGTTCGGAACAATGGAATGGATTAATGTTATTTGCTTTTGAGCGGTTGTTGTAGTGAAACTCTCAATTTCATTAATGACTAATTTGCGCAAATTAACTTTGACAGGATTGAAGCTTTTTTCGGTGTTTAATAAAACTGACCATGCCAGGAGGTTGTCAAGAAGACTTAATGTCCTGATTGCTGAATTAGACGCAATGTTCAATAATTCAGAGATTTCCAGTTTATTGTAATCAGATATACCTTCCTTTAACAGATCAAAAACACCAATAGCCGTGCATAAGGGGCTTCTCAAATCATGCGCTACAATCGAAAGAAACCTGTTATTTTTTGCAGCAGATTCAACCATTCTATGTTTGTCATCTTCGACCATATTTTGCAGGTGTGCATTGATTCTTTCCAAATTTTGCATCCGCAACTGTAGTTCCCGGGTTTTATCACTATTGTCGATAGCACTTGACTTAGAACTCTCATAAATACGATGAGTCATTTTTTTTGCCGAGTCCAGATTATTCAAAATATTGCTTCGCTTTGTATTCATGATAATGGAATAAACATTGGAATAATTCAGTTAATTACAGGATTGATAATTCTTTTGTGCCTGAGCTCCCTGAAATGCGCCGGTGTCAAACCGGTTTCACGTTTAAACTGGTTTGTTAAAGCTACAGAGCTGCTGTAATGCATTTTAAGGGCAACTTCGTCAAGGTTGAAATCTTCGTAAACCAACAGTTCTTTTATCCGTTCAATTTTTCGTTTGATGATGTATTTCTTGATCGTAATACCTTCGATTTCTTCAAACAGCTTGTTAAGCGAAATGAAGTTATCGTCGACAATTAAACTGATGTAATCAGTAAAGCTCGTTTTCAAATCTTCATCGGAATAATGTTCCAAATCAAGAATCGATTTTTTCAATTTCTCAATCAGTTCATTTTTCTGATCATCGATCAGCTCGAAGCCATTTTGCAGCAATGCTGCCGATAGCTGTAACCGCTGTTCTGATGTTATTTTTCCTTCGGTTATTACTTCACCAATTCTTACTGTATTGTATTGAATCCCAATTTTATCAAGTTCTGATTTTACTATTGACTTACAACGGTTACAGACCATATTTTTGATGTAGAGTTTCATGCAATTCGATTTTGTAAATAATTACTATTCAGGCACTTTTGGGTGAATTATAGTTTTTGCGTCGAAGTAACCTGTAAAAATCAGGTGATACACCGGTTTCATTTAAAAACTCGTCTTCCAGATGTTTTATGTTTCGATACTGAAGTTTACGGGCAATTAGCGAAAGGCCAAGATCGTTATCATTCAGTAGGTTTTTAACAAGTTCAATTTTTTGCCTATTGATATATTTTTTAATGGAAATGCCCTCGCTTTGCAAAAAAAGTTGGTTCAGGAAAATGTAATTGTGATTGATTTTCTCGCTGATATATTCCTGAATGCTCTGATTTAGAAGTTTATCTGAATAATTAATTAACTGATGAATGACTGTCTTAACTTCTTCGACCAGAAAAAATAATTCGGCATTTTCCAAGGCAATACGGACTGATTCAATCTTTTCAATTGAAAAGTCTTCATTCAGTTCTACTTCAAGCATTTCCGAAAATTTGCTTTGAAAACTTGGTATATTAGATCCGGTTTTTTCAATTGTTTCAAAGTAATGGTTTCTCATATCTCTCAAATAAAGCATTGTAATATTTTTGTTAGCAAAAGGAACTCTAGGAGATCCATTTGCTAAACAATATAGAAAATACAATCGGTCAGCATTTCAATCTGAGAATCTTGCTCATATTTTTGTTTTCTGAATATTCCTGATAATCTGATTTCAGGATTTCAGAGTTTTTGATCAATATTAAAAGCGAAGCCCTTAATCTCAATTTTGGTTTTTATTTTCCTGAGATTTATTTTGTTTTTCTTGCTTATTCCTGATACTTTTTTCTTGTCTGTTAATTTGTCTTTGTTCCCTTATGTTATTTTTCGGAGCATTAACTTTTTGTTGCTGAGTTGGCTGTGCATTGTTTTTATCAATATTCTGCCGCTGTTGTTGTTGCTGCTGCTGTTGCTTTTGTTGCTGATCGCGCTGGGCATTACCCTTATCAATATTTTGCTGATTGATGTTGTCTTGCCGCTGCTGTTGTCTCGCATTTTCAGATCGATTTACTTTTTGTTGCTGAACAGGTTGTGCCTTATTTTTATCAATGTTTTGTTGTTGATTTATCGTATTTCTTTCCGGGCGTTTTACATCCTCTCTGCTCGAAATCCGGTTTGGAGCTGGTTTTTGTCCCGAATCATTATTTTTTCTAACGTTTGGCCGGTATATCTGTAATTGGCCATTTTGCAAAGTTTGTCCAGGTTTACTGTTTTCCCGGATAGCGACTGAACTAACCCTTTTGCCGGTATTTCGTTGTACATCATCACGAGCAGGTCCTGAAACGTAGGTGCTGTTCCTGCTGTTATCTATATAAGTATTATTAATCACGGTCGAATTTCTAATGATTCGGTCGCGATTAGTCTGGTTCACATAATAATTGCTGACATTGGATCTTTGAAAATCCCGGTCACTTACAAACATCCAATAATCGTTGTAATTATTGTAGTAATCGTTTCCAAAACTTAAGCTGATACTAATTCCGGGTCGCATAGGTTGCCAACCATAATAACCATTGGCACTTCTCCAGGTTACCCACGAAGGCCCCCATTCATAATCGGGTACCCAAAGCCAACCATAATAATTGTCGTGATCCCAACGGCCATAATGGAAAGGTGCCCATCCCCATGGGTAATCCGATACCCAGGTCCAACCATAGTCAGTATTTACCCATTGACCTGCGGTTGAATAAGGCATAAAATCTGACCCAACATTGGGAATCCAGACATAGCCGTATTGGGACGATTCAACCCACTCTCCATAAGGACTTAATTCGTCATAAAAAACCTGCAAGCTCACATCGCCTTGTTGTGCTGATGCCTGCTTGGGTGAGATTAGGGATGCTGTAAACAAGGCAAACAGGAATCCTATTGTTTGTATATTTGTTTTCATGGTATTTTTGAATTAAAAAGTATTAACGAGAATCGCGGTTTCTACGGTTTTCTTCACGGCCTTTTTTCTGCCAATGACCCTTTGACCAATATTTTCCTTTGGGGGTCGATTGCCATTGGCCCGAAACATACGTCCGTCCCTGAACAGGTCTCTCCCAATAGCCATTGCGTTGCACATAGGCATGAGTTTGATTGTTAAATACCCAGTCGCCATCAATCCAAATATGGTATTCGCTCGGACGTTCCGGTCTTGAATATTCAACGTATGAAGGTTCTGTAGCCACATAACCAGCGGTACAGGCATTAAAGAGTAATCCTATTCCGGCAAGGCTGGTCAAAAAGATGATTCTTTTTATACGATATCTAACTAAAGTAATATTACCTGCTTTTGCAATAATCATTGATGATTGACTTTGCAGTGTTTTCCGAACATCATTTGGTGTTACTTCTGTATTTTTCATGTTTTATTCTTTTTGGTTGTGAATGAGTTATCACATAATTCAAAGTTGGCAACATTAATTTGGGGAAGCGTTACACAATTTCAGTTAAGAGTTACATCATTCACACATAAAACGGATTTCTAGGATTGGGTGGATACCGTTATGTTATTTATGATAGCACAATTATACTTTATTTGAGTAGGGAATGGTGAAAACAAAGCTTGACCCAATGCCAGGCTCTGAATCGACATGAATGGTACCGCCAAGCTTTTCGACCAGTGCTTTTGAAATCGATAAGCCCAATCCATTCCCACCATTCAATTCGCCTTTTGATCCCCTGGCCTGCATAAAACGTTCAAAAATACGAGATTGGTCTATTGGAGTAATTCCAATACCTTGATCCTTAACGAAAAACTCGATGAAGTTCGCTTTCGTTTTGTATCCAAATTCAATTTCACCTTCACCCATTTTAGTGAATTTTATGGCATTATTCAGGAGGTTACAGAATATCTGCTTAATCCGGGTCCCATCTGTTTGCATCTTGATCAGGCTATTCGGGCTATCAGTTGATAAATTCAATTTCAGCTTTTTACTACCAATTATTTTTTTGTAGGTAAATAGCAATTCATTCATTAAACTGTTGATGTCAACGGTTTCTGATTTAACCGAGAATTGACACGCCTGAATTTTTGAAATATCAACGATGTCGCTTATGATTGTTAAAAGCTGTTGGCTGCTTGCACAAATAATATGAACATATCTCTCAAGCTCTTTTTTTGACAATTCCGGTTCCAAAAGAAATTCTGAAAATCCAACAATTGCATTCATCGGAGTACGAATTTCGTGGCTCATATTAGCCAGAAAAGCCGATTTAAGGTGATCCGATTCTTCAGCCTTATTTTTTGAAATTACCAGATCATTATTGATATGCTGAATTCGATTAATGCTAATGCTTAATTCTTCATTGAGAACTGCATATTCTTTATTGAGATTGCTGTAATTGGTGTTTTGTTCCTTTAGGTTTTGTTCGCTTATTATCAATGCATTCTCAGCTTTCTTTCGTTTGGTAATATCCCGGATGTTGCATTGAATTACTTTATTTCCGTTTTCCAAATAAACGTTGCTAATAAACTCAACTTCCACGAAACTTCCGTTTCGACGTTTTATCGGCATGTCTTCAAACCGGATATATCCGTTTGTTTTCAGTTCTATAAAAGCGAGTTCCGAATCTTCTTTGTTACTGAAAAGTCCGATTTCCCATAATTTTTTCCCAAGAATTTCCTCTATTGGTAAATCAATAATTTTAACTATAAATGGGTTTGCATCTACTATATCTCCGGTTTCGAAATCGAGAATCAGTATGCCGTCTTTGGCAGTTTCGAACAAACGGCGATATCGCATCTCCGATTTCTTTAACTTTTTATCAAGTTCTACATTTGTATTTTTGTCTGATGATCTTTGCGTTCGGATATCTTCCGTAGTCATTGTTTCCGGCTTATTATTTTTTGAAATTGAGTTGACCATGCCGTTAAGTGTTAATTCGGTTAAAGTGATTCAATAATTTTTACCAGTTCAAGTTTGGTTACTCCTAGTTTATATTCCAGCTTTTCTATCATTTCTTTTTCCTTGCCTTCATAGAAGGTTAAATCCTGGTCGGTAATACATGCATACTTTTGTTTAATTTTTTCTTTTTTCTCATTCCAGTATCCCAAGATTGTTGTTTCCATGGCGATATTTTTATGGTTAGGGAATATTTTGTCGGATGCAATAAACAGATATTTAATTTTTTGTTGTTATATAATTTTTTGAAAAATTTACAAAATTCTCACATTTTCATCAATTAAGTTTCTTCTTTCGGAACTTTTAATCCTGCCTCCCGCGCTTCACTGATACCAATAGCTATTGCCTGTTCCCTGCTTTTTACAACTCCACCTTTTCCATCCTTACCCGATTTTAATTCTCCATGCTTAAATTCATGCATGACCTTTTCCATTTTTTCCTGAGCTTTTTTTGAATACTTTGCCATAATTAGTAATTATTAAAAATTGGAGGTTCTTCATCAATGCGGGTTGGATCATCCTTTTCGGGTTCATCGATGCCCGGTTCGGGACTTGTTGGATTAGGATTTTCATCAGGCTGTTCCGGAACAGTTGGTTCATCTGGAATTTGCATACCAGGTTCTTTTTGTGGATCTTCACTTCTTTCCCCTGCTGAAGGCTGATTTCTGTTGTTATCAGATTGCTGACTGAATTGGTATTTTTGATTCGTATTCATCTTGCTTTCTATTTGAAGTTGTGTTTGAAAACCACGCGATAAAGTTGAATCTATTTGCAATGATAAGTATTACAAGATTTTAGTAATATGTTACATCATTCACACATTTCTGGTGAAGTCCGGAGTCCGAAGATCAGAGACGGAAGTTGGAGGTAAAGCTCTGCCGAGCGTAATAACGATGGAATTTGTATTCGTAAATGGATGTGGAATAAACACCAGTTTATTTCGGCAACTAATAAACAGACATTTAAGCCCATCCCGAAAAGTCTAAATTCAGTATTTTCAACGGGGATTTTTTAGCGACTCAAGGAAAGATGGTTGAATTTCTCTGAATTATTGAAGACTCCTTAAGGAGATTAAGGGGTTCAGACTTTTCGTTATGGGCTTTTTTCTTAATATATATGTTTAGTTTTGGTTTGTTTTTTCATCTATTCCTCAGTTTTAGTGATCCGAATCTCATCAAAAAACGGGGTTCTCTTTTCCTCAACGCATTTTGCAGCATACAGGTAGAGTGCGGCGCTCCAGGTTTGCCAATCTTGTCCCATTGGTTTTCCGTCCTGCGCTTTTATCCATTCATTGTATCCAAAATCGACAGTTCCAGAACTTGAAATTTTTACAAGTTGCGTAAGCGTTGCAAGCTTTTCTTCTGCGAGTTTAAACCTTTTAGCGGCGACAAGCGCTGCCACGTAAAATCCGCAGATAAAAGGCCAGATTCCGCCATTATGGTATTCTCCGGGATTATTAAACGAAGAATAACGTGGAAGCCAGTCGGGATCATTCGTTTTAATGTAGGGGAAAAAATTGGGTGGCAAATCAACAGCCAATTCACCTCTTTCTCTTATAACTACACACTCTTCTTCGATCCATGTAATCATTTCCTCCGCACGCGATTGTGATGCTAATCCGGAGAGAATGGCCAAACTGTTGCCGAGCAGGTCGAAACGTTCGCTGCTAAGTATTTTGTATGACCAGAACGCATAATATGGCTTGTGCTTTACAACCAGACCTTCGTTTACATGGCGGTGATTTGCATCACTTGAAATGGTAAACCGCCCCATTTCGTGTCGGATTTTATCGGCGCGGTCGTATTTTCCCAAAATCCGGAGATAACTGTAAACCAAAGTATTTACAAACAAACCATATCCGGTCACCCATTGTTCGTCGCGCCAGTCGCTGGTGGGCTGCTGGGCAACCAGGTAGCGGTCTGAAGGGCTTTGATATTCCATCCAAACCAGAGATTTTTCAACAGCTTCGTGCAGAAAATCTGCTTCGCCAGTTACTTTACGGAAGATTCCGACGCCCAACAAAAATAGGGGAGTGGTATCGCTCGCTCCACGGTCATCGTTATTATGAACCAGCGAAGGAATATGTCCGCGTTCAGTCTGATTCCGAGCCAGTGTTTCCAATACCTTTCGGATACTATCTAACAATTTTTGATTCCCGGAGACGGCAATTCCAAGAATGGAGAACATCAGGTCACGGGTATATGGCTCCGGATAACCCCAACCTGCTGTGCGTGGCAATCCGTGGAATGGCCCGTGGGCATTATGAAGTAGCACTTCAAGCGCGGCCTTTTTTGCCTCTTCAATATCCGGTGAGTTTACAGTTTGCATCGTATTAATTTGTCAATTAGTTAATTTGCCTATTTGCCAATTACTTTTTCATTATCGAATTGGCAAACTGACACATTGTCGAATTATTTTATTCCCAATTTATCGTTGATTATTTGTACAAACTTTTGAGCAACAATTCGGTAATCAAAATTTGCGACAACACGTTCCCTGCCTGCCTGTCCCATTTCTTCTCGCAACGGTTGATCGGTCATCAGGGTCATCAGGTATTTGGCAATATCCTGTACATTTGCCCGGTAATCAACTGTGCGGGGTACATTAAAAATTACCTTATGCTGTTCTTCAAAGCCCGATTCGCCTCCAAGCATCACTTCGTTTACTACAATCTTTTTTGCAACCTCTGCCAGAAATGCGGTTTCCCCATGAATAAGTGTATCGAGCATTCCCATGGCTTTTATACTGATAACAGGTTTTCCACAGGCGCCAGCTTCCACTTGTGGCATCCCGAATCCTTCGAGCCGCGAAGGAGCGGCATAAATATCACAGGCACCAACCAGGTAAGGCATGAATGTTCTGGAAATGGTATTGGTTTCGTACATCACATTCTTATCGATCCCCAAATCTGACGCCATTTGCAGATCGGCCAGGTTTTGTTTTTTCGTGCGTGGTTGTGGCCATACCTTGCAAACATACTTCCAGTCGGGCGCTTTGGCATCGATGATAGCAAGCGCTTGCATTACTTCCTGCGAGCCTTTCGACGCAGCATCGCCGCCAACAGTGAGAATCATGAGTTGGTCGGGAGAAATACCCAGCGCTTCGCGCACAGCCAGAATTTTTGGATCATTTTTATCAAATGGAATAAATGAATCGGTGTCGCATCCAACTGGTAAAACTTCAATTTTATCGCCATTAATCCCATCGCGTACATACATTTCCTTTACCCAATTTGAGGTGACCAGTATCAATGGCAGGGCATTTAAAACTTCCTGATAATTGGCAATGTAACCATCGGCAACTAACCATGGCACAGGCTGAACACCATACCGTTGAGGGTGTAGCACCAGTTGTGGCGTGTGTCCCCAATAACCTATACCAACTACAACATCCGGTTCGAACCAGCGGTAATACCATTCTTTTTCCTGTGCCGATTCGAAATGGACAGCGTGAGCATCAATTCCCATTTCAAGGAGCCCCCGATAGAGCAAATCTCCCTGAGTTGCAAGTCCTCCTGGCGCTGGCGGATAATCATACATTACCAATACTTTCATAATACTATCATTTGAAGATTTGAAAATGTGTTGATTTGAAAATGGAGAGAAAAAATTCGGAAATGGGGATTAAGTAATACAAACCTATCATCTTCAAATTGTCAAATTATCTCATTTTCAAATTGTTAAATTTTTATTTCAGTTGGGTCGGCAAATTTCCAGAACGCTTCAGCGCTTGGTGTGGTTTTGGCTTCCCAACTATCTATTTTAAAACCATAAGTTTCCGTTATCAATTTATATTTATCTTGCCAAATCGGTCGGGTAAGTGTGGCGTAAATTGATGCTCCCTGAACTGCTAACGGATAGTATTTCTTATTGCCATCTTCGTAGGCAAAAGTCCAAAGTTCACTGGCTGTTAACCGACCGGTTTGCCACAGATTTATTACTGCGAGAGAGGTTTCTTCATGCCTTAAATGTTTGGTATATTCTCCTCTTTGACTATGAGTAATTATAAGATCAAATTCTTTGGAAGGCAATAAGTTAAGTATCTCTTGTTCAATCGTTTTTTTTTCCAAAGGATTTTGATCGGGACTGTCATCAAGGTCGCCCATTATTCCACCGGCATGATAAACCTTTAGGGCTTCAAAAAACCTCCTTGAACGGTCAGTATCGTTTTTTCTGCAAAGAGAAACCACAAAACACTTCCATGAAGGGTTGCTTAATATGGTACCGCCAACCCACAAAGTTTCATCATCGGGGTGGGCTACTATAATAACAACGGTCTTTGTTTTTTCTTCGTCCATTTTACTTGACAACACTGAGGTGATTGACCGATGGACTCATGAACTCTTTTAAAAATTGATGCTGTTCGCTTTCAGTCATTTTATCAGCAGTTTTAACTACAATTTTTACTTTGTCAAAGTGAGGGCTTTTCTTCAGGCTGTTTGCCAATTCGTCTTTAGCTTCAGTTGGCCCAAAGAGAATTACTTCTTCGAAATTCAAAATTGCATCGCCCAGCTTCTTGTAATAGGTAGCGAGTTGACTTCGTTCTTTGTTGAGTCTGTGACTTTCATCTTTATAATACAAATCTTCTTCTTTTGCATGAAGTTTAGGCTTTGATTCGATCGTTTCTGTCATGAAGTTGCCATTGGAGAATTCGCTTAATTGGGCAATTGAATGATCCATCCAAATGCCGAGTATTCTTTTTGTTTTCATTTTGTATCTGTTTATTATTACTAATTATTTATGTTGCTTATTCCATATACGGTTCTGAAATGATAACCATACACCGCAAATGTCAATGCGTCTTTTAATAGGGCAGGCCGCCTGAAAAGCGTCCAGATCAATAGTTTCCAGTATTCGCTTCTGCCTCTGTTAACAATTCCGATAACGAAAACCGATTTGAAGAAACTTACCAGATATGAAAATTCCATTTTCTTTTGAACCGTAGGAATTTGCCTGTAGTTAAGCAGAAACTGGCGGATTCGTTTATAGTAAGGCTTTGTTGAGTAGATATTTTGAATTATTTTTCTGTACCCGTCCAGAAGTTCTTGCGGATTCATAATGGGTATAAAATTCATGGATAAATCGGTGTTGTTTCCGGACGATTCTGCTGTTAACCTGTTTTCTGTTTTAAGCCGTTTGTAGAGTGTCGTGTTTTTGGGTGCATTCAAAAGCCCTACCATTGCCGAAACAATTCCACTTTGCTGTATAAAATCGATTTGCTTTTGAAAAACAGACGAGGTATCCGTGTCGAAACCCACAATAAACCCTCCTGAAACCTGTAATCCAGCATTTTGAATTTTCTTCACGCTTTGAAGCAAGTCACGGTCTTTATTCTGTCCCTTATTACATTCCTGAAGTGATTTTTCTTCAGGAGTTTCGATACCAACAAATGTTGAGGTAAATCCGGTTTTGGCCATCGACAGCATCAATTCTTCGTCGTCAGCCAAATTAACTGAGGATTGAATGTTAAACGTAAAAGGATATTTGTGAATTTGCATCCATTTCCTCATGGCCGGGAGCAAGTTGTTTTTGACTTCGTTTTTGTTCCCGATAAAATTATCGTCAACAATAAGAATTGGTCCGCGCCAATTCAACTGATAAAGTACTTCAAGTTCTTCAATAATCTGACTGGTAGTTTTCATTCTTACCTTGTGTCCCAGAAGTGAAGTTATTTCACAAAAATCGCAGGAGAACGGGCACCCGCGCGAAACCTGAATATTCATAGTTACATAGTCCTTCCCCGACAACAGGTGATAATCTGGAACCGGTGTTTGTGTTATGTCAGCAAATTCATCGGTTTTGTAAATTCTATCCGGAAGCTGCCCTGAATTCAGATCGCTCAGAAACAAAGGCAATGTGATTTCTGCCTCGTTCAGTATAAAATAGTCAATTTGTGGATAGTTCTCGAATTCCTGTGTAAAGAGAGGGCCACCTGCGATAATTTTGGTTTCATATCTCAGGCACTCTTCAATGACCTTATCAACCGATTCTTTCTGAATATACATGGCGCTAATAAATAAATAATCAGCCCAAATGATATCGTTTTTCTGAAGAACCGAAACGTTCATATCCACCAGCTTTTTCTTCCATATTTTGGGGAGCATTGCCGAAACGGTTATTAACCCAAGGGGCGGTACTGTTGCTTTCTTGGCGATAAATCGCATAACATGCTTGAAACTCCAGAAAGAATCAGGGTATTGTGGGTAAACTAATAATACATTCATAGTCAGCATTTTTACCAATTGCCAGTGATTATTCTTATTGATTTATGCCATTGAAATCGTGTTGAAAAGATAAAAACAGACGAACAAAAAATCATTACACAATTTTTTGCAAAATTTACATAATTCCCACATTCAGACCGCCCTCAGTTGAATGTATTAATCCTAATTATCTGGCAATGAGCTGTACTTGTATACAGTAATGTCAGAATTAATGCTGCTTTTTTGATGGGAATATAACCTGTTTTGATTTTGAAATTGAGTTTTAACAGGGATATTCAACCCAGCATACTTTTCAATAGTTAGCCTTGCCATCAGGTAACTTACTGTCGATTCGGCTCCCTGGTTCAGGTTCACATTCGATTCTTCCAGTCCGTCGTAACAGCCGCCTGTACAAGGATTATAAACGATTTGGTGCAAACGGTTGTCGCCTAAAAACCAATTGAAAGCTTTGACCATTTTCAGGCGGTATTCTTCGTCTTTAAACACATCGTAGAATTTGCTTAATGCCATGATGGTGTAGGCCACATCGATGGGTTGTTCTCCAAAACGATCAGGTTCCTGTCCTTTTTGCAGCCAGCTTTTGTTGGAAATCACTTCAATTCCATTTTCATTGAAGATTTTTGATATCAGAAAATCAACCGTTGTTCTGGCGATTTCTTTATACGTTTTATCATCGGTCGCCACGAACGCATACAGCATGGCCTCAGGCAAAATGCTGTTGGCGTAAGTCATGTAGCCTTCAAACCAATTCCATTTTTTACTCGATTCGTGCTTATACATCTGCATCATGCGATTGGCCAATGTTCTAATCAGTACAAGGTTTTCGGGCGATTTTATGGTGTTATGGTAGTAGCATATTCCTTTTATCGAGAATGCCATTGCACGGGGGGAATGCATCGAATCGATACACAGAAAAGCTTTTTCAATGATTTTGTCGGCTATTGAAATGATTTCAGCAGGCAAAATGCCAATTAATGAAATGACATATCCCAAAGCCCAAATAGCCCTTCCGTTTGAATCATCCAGATTAACATCATCGTTCTGATTGGTAAAATGGTTATCCTGATCGGTATAATTTAAAAAGGCACCATCAGGCTGTTGGCAATGCCCGATGAAATTCAGGTATTTTTTTATTGAAGGGAAACTGTTTTTATCCTCTGTTGCATTGTAATACATGCACATGGCTATCAAGGCGCGGGCATTATCATCGAGCGTGTAGCCAGTACTAATATCGGGTTGATTTACTTTCGAAAACTGAATAATTCCGACATCAGTAGTCATTTTTTTCAACTGGTCGAGCTTAATTTCCGGAAGGTTATACTCCATGGTTTTCTTTTCTCCTGAAATCTGATCGATCAACATGGCATGTTCAACAGCCGAGTTTTCCCAGGCTGTTGAAACAATTTTTTGCAGGGCATTTGTGCTCATGTGTTTTCGCAGTTCATCGTCATTCAGTAACTTGTTGACACTTCCGGCCAATTGTTTTGAGTTGCGGAAATCAAAAATAATTCCGGTATCCTCGGTCAAAACCTCTTTAGCATGTGGTATTGGCGTTGAAATAATAGGGCAGGCGCAACTCATGGCATATGCAAAAGTACCCGAAACGGCCTGGTTCGGGTCGTTGGTGGTAAATAAGTAAATATCTGTTAGTTGCAAATATTCGAGCAATTCGGGCAATTCCAGATATTTGTTTATAAACCGAACCTGTTTCTGAAGTCCAAGATCTGCGACTTTTTGCCCGAGCATTTCACGATATTTCTCTCCATCGTTTTTCACCACTTCAGGATGGGTTTTGCCGATAACCAGAAACAAAACATCGGGATTTTGCCTGATTATAGCAGGCAAAGCATCTATAGTCGTTTCGATACCCTTTCCGGAGCTGAGCAATCCAAATGTGGTAAGAACCTTGCGTCCATCCAAACCATATTTCGACTTCAGGATTTTTTCGCTCAAATGCGGAACCAGATGAGTGCCGTGGGCAATTACTGTTATCATTTGCTCCGGTATGTTATATTCGCTGGTTAAGATATTTGATGAAGTATGGGTCATCACGATAATGGACGTGCTGAAAGCAACAATACGCTGTATATTTAGTTTTAACCTTATATCAGGATTGGGCAGAACGGTATGAAAAACAACGATAACCGGTTTTCTTAGTTCGGTTATGAATTGCTGAAATGCCTGTTCCTGATGATGATAGAAGCCAAATTCATGCTGTATCAAAACCATTTGGATACTTCGATCGTTATTGATATTGAACGCCAGCCTTTGGTATTCGGTGGCAATTGAGGTTTTCAGGATATATATTACTTCTTCAGGATAAGGATAATTGGTTTCGCCCGATTCCAATGCACAAACTTTAATCGATATTGAATTGCTGAACTTATTATTGAGCGTTTTAATTAAGTCCTGTGAATAGGTTGCAATGCCGCATTCGCGGGGAGGGTAGGAGGTTACAATTAAAACTCCGGTCGGGCTATTAATAGGCACTGACAGTATTTCCTTTTTATTGCTCTTTTGAGGAATTAACGAAGGAGATATGTTTTCGCGATCGGAAAACTCCATCCGATGATTGAAAATACTCTCAGTTTTAGGCGAAATTTGGATATTATTTTTAGCTTTCATCGTGTTTCTTTTAGTATTTTATTTATTAATGGCTTTATCTTTAGCAGGGGTGGCATGGTGTCGCCAAGTACAAATCCCCATGGTTTTAATGGTTCAATATGATCGAAAATGACTTTAATAATTGCAGTCATCGGAATGGAAATAAACATCCCTGGAATGCCCCACAGCGCGCCAAATGCCAGAACTACAACAATGGAAACCAGTGCATTGATCCTGACTTTTGAGGCCACTATTTTGGGGATGATGTAATTATTATCGATTAACTGGATGATATAATATACAATCAAGACATAAAGGGCGACCCATGGTGAAGATTTTGTGGCTAATGCCACCATCATAGGTAAAGCAACTGAGACAATTCCTCCGAGATAAGGTATGAGATTGAGCAGCGCACCTATGATACCGAGCAAAATTGCATAAGGAACGCCAAGCAATAAAAGGCCAATCGAATGAAGAACCGATACAATAACAACCTCGAGAAACAAACCGGTTAGGTATTTCTGAATCACTTTTTTAATTTCAGTAACTATTTGACTTACGGTACTACGGTTAGTATCTCCAAACACTCTCCGGATAAATTCGATCAGGAGTGGTTGATAAAACAGCAGCATAAAAATGTAGACAGGAATGATAAACAGAACAACTAAACTACTACCAACATTGACAAGTGTTTGCCCGATGGCAGTACCGCTGGTATTAATGGCTTCACTTTTTGATTTAGTAATCCATTCGCTAATTTTTTGTGGGCTTATATCAAAATAGCCCGAAGCCCAGTTCGTGGCTTCGTTGAATAGTTCGGTAAATTTTGCGACCATTTTGGGCCAGGTTTCGCTGAACCGCATGGCCTGCGTAATAATGAAGGCTCCAAATATGCCAAGAATAATAATGGTTAGAACCAAAGTAATGATAATTGCGATTACCCTGTTTATTTTTCGGTTCACAAAAATGTTAACCACCGGATGAAGTACAATAGCCATAACGATAGCGAAAATGAACGGAACAATGATGCCCTGGGCAATGTATAGCATGGATATTAAAGCAAACAAACCGACAAAGAAGAGTGATGCTTTTGCGAAAAATGGCAATTGTATTTCCTTGGTTATCACAGTTTTTCAGAATTTGTTTCTTTTTTTTTGAGAAAATGCTGATAAATAAACTGACCCACTGATTTAATAGGATCAGTGTGCTGGGCGACAACATTGGTAACCCCAAACTGAAGGATTGAACCAAAGATCTTT
>Ga0302292_1000762_pt1 | contig 21933 bp, 17 predicted proteins | sample III_Fen_N2_1_FD_194553 | JGI IMG/M metagenome (GOLD analysis project Ga0302292, IMG submission 194553) | Peat permafrost microbial communities from Stordalen Mire near Abisko, Sweden - III_Fen_N2_1 | ecosystem: Environmental > Terrestrial > Soil > Wetlands > Permafrost | place: Sweden: Abisko...
TGAACATAGTGCCTTATTTTGCTCTTCCTGCCGACATCGTCGTCAAAGTCACCTTCCCAGCGTATAGTGCATAGGATTCATCTCTTGCCTTCTTGACAAATCCAGTCAGTTTTAAGGTAATCTATTTTTTATGCATTTTTCATTTATTTATTATTTGTTTTAGGGATAAAAAAGCATGACAATTGAAATGACATCTACTACTGAATTATTGATTAGTAATTATCTGACTGCAGATCAAACAAGTGCAACCTTTTTTCAAATTTAAATTGATAATTTCTTAGCTCCTATATCAACAACTAAAATATCTTTAGTCGCTAAAATTTAAATCCTAAGCTCCAAATACTCGACTCTGATACAAGAGTAGAATTGTAATTTCTCAGTTGCGACTCCAAGGCAGCCGACTGCATTCACGATAGCGACATCGTCATTCGTTACGTTAAGAACAATGCAACTGACAATTGCCTTTGAAGGCACCGTCGCCATTTACGACAGCTACTATGTTCGGATTGATTTACCGGCGTCGTTCTAAATCCAGTGGTTCACAGGTAAAGTAATTATTCACTTGCTCTCTTAATCCTCAAAATTGCTTTTTGATTTTGCAGAAACCCTGGGCATACACGCTGGGGACGGAAGGCGCTTGTCCTGGGTGATCAACGGGAATTCTGTGTCGGCGTAATAAGTGGGGAACAGCACTCTTCAATCAAAATCGGCATCACTATCGCTTGCTGGAATCAGGAACTACATGGGAGCATACTCCAGCTCTTTGACGTTTGGCATAACTTTATTCGTGAGTGATCAGCTGCAGGATATACTCTATGCGGGGACGAAAACCATTAGCTATGAAACATATGTGAATGTTATCACTCTTAGCCAGCTAGCGTTTTCTCCCACCACAGTTTAAGCGGTGAGCACATATTCTCTGTCGCTGTCTCTTCCCGATGGATTGGGGGGTGCTGCTTCAACGTCGACTAGAATATCGATTACCCCACCAAGTGCAATCTCGTTTAGCACTGCCATGCTGCAGAACATAGCCTCGGCGATGTAACAATAATGCTCGACTTATGTGACTTCGCCCGATGCAGCTTCTTGGGCTTCGGCGTGCATGCTAGAGACGTCGACGCTGCTCCATGTTTACGGGACATTCGCACTCGAACAAGCTGCTTCGTTCACGCTGAGTTTGAATTCCATTGTAAACCCACTGTCTGTCGCTAAGACTGGCCCATGGGTGGTTCAGATCTTCGTGCAAGACACAGCTGATGCGACCAATTGGTTAAAGGTCTACTCCAACGACCTGACTGACACTAACTGGCAGATAACTCCCACAAGCGGATTGATTACTGTATCGCAGTTCGTCAGCACAGGATCTATGACTACGTCTTCTCTAGGCACATACACCATTTCTATAACGTTGACAACTCCTCTTCTCGCTAACAGCATAATCGAAATCGTGTTTCCTTCTGCAGGTTTTGATTTCTCGACAATGGCGTTATCCTCCTGCACCACATCCTTCAGCGAAGGCCTGACAAGTGCAGCAACTGCAGCATTCTCGGCTGATAACAAAATCACAATCTCCACAGGGTCATTGGCAATCACAGCAAATTAAAAAATCACTTTGCAGGTGAAGAATCTCCGAAATCCTCGGTCGCTTGCACCAACTGGAGGGATATCTGTTCATACATATCCTCAATCTAAATCGGGTGTGATTGACTAAACTCAAGCGGCAAGTGCAGCTATTATCACCATGACCGCAGCGAGCACATTAACCATAACAAGTGTCCAACCCGCTTCATTCTTAGTTGGAGCGAGTACATCTTACACAGTCATATTCTCATCTCCTGCAGTTATCATGTCTGGTGATACACTAAGCATAAATTTCTCTGAACTAACTCTTCTTTCTTCGACTCCAACTTGCAGTGGGTTGAGTAGTTTACCTTCTACCGTAACTTGCTCAGCAGACACAACATTGAACGTTCTGACAATACAGATCCCCCAATAAATCGACGCTCTCACGAGTATTTCATTTAAAGTTTCAAGCATCCGAAATCCTTTTTCTCTGAGTATCTCTGTTCCCTTGGCATTTTCCCTCAAAGATGCAGCTGGATTCTTAGTAGCCTCCGCGACTTTCTCAGATGTTGCCAAATCATCATCCACTGGGCTAAGTGGCTACTCAGCAACGCCAATGATCTCTTTAAGTATTTCTCCTGAGAGCCTTCTTGTTGCTAAGGTGACGACTTACACAGTTTCTCTTGGCACACCTATCCCAATAACAGGTTCTGAATCCCTAATCGTGAGTCTATCTAGCGAAATCTAAGTTGATATCGATTCTTTGAGTTGTTGGGTGAGTGTGCGATCGTAAATGGCTTCCAGAAAAGCGATCTGCTCGTATTCTACAGTCTCAAAGCAGATCATCATTGCAGATTATTTGAGTGCAAGTCTTAGAGTTCTTAGAGATGTTCCTTCGTATAAGGACTCAAAGGAATCTCCAAGAAACCTCAAAAATAACAATAATATCCGTGGGAATCAAGATGAGAATCTTCATCTTCTTTCCCATCCGCGACTCTTAACCTCCTCCATTGACGTTGGGTCTATCCTTGACGTGAAGCTTACAGGCATTAAAAACAAGGACTCCAATGGTGCCTATTCCTCAACAGCTGCTTCACTGATCAACGTCTCTCTTGGAAACTACAATTCTAACTCCAACACATACAGCATAGTAGCATCTTCGGACTACCAATTAACTTCGGCGTTCACATGCTCTTCACCTTGCTCGAGTTGCAGTGGAGCGGACACGCTATGTACCGTCTGCATATCTTCATATTACTTCCTCCCAGAATCCAACTCCTGTGCTGTGAAATGCCCTGACATGTATGCAAAGCTCTCCTCGTCTAGCTCGTTAAACGCTGCAATCTGCAAGCGCTGCTAAATCTAAGACACTGACACTCACTGCACTGCCTGCTCCCCAGGGAACCTCAGCAGTTGCTCCAGTTGTCAAAATCATTACACAGTCTCCTACGCTTCAGGTGTAGGATTCTGCGAACTGATATCCAGTGAAAATGACCCCATGAGAGCATTTGTCTACGATCTCCAATACAATCTCCCGTACATCTGCATATATCTCTTCATCATGACTGTGATTATCTTAATTCGTCGTATCTGGATGGTACCTACGTTGAAACTCATCGCTGTCCTCTTTGTGGCATACTCCCTGATCGAATTCCTTCTCCTAATTGTCTTTACCATCAAAGTCATTCTACTTTTCAACTTCCCATCGATAATCATCGCCTGCTTGCTGCTTATCTCATTTGTAATTATCCAAATAGTTTTCGCTAGGAAATTCTCCAAATCGCTCAATACGGACAGCAATTATTTACTGTACTCCCCGAGCTACCAGACAATCAGAGTTATCAAGAACGCCTCGCTACTCAATAACTTTAAGACATTTCTCCTTTTACGAAGCAGATTCTCCATCATCAAGGACATCTACAACATCCCATTCAGCAACGCGCATCAGCACGCTTTCATCATGAAGCGAGGTTGCTAATGTGCTCTCGTGTTATCTCTATCTGTCTTCATTTTTAACTTTTGGATAATGATATATTCCTACAATCTCCGATTAATCACGATTCCTCCATTCTTCTTCATCGAATATGGGATATTCTAAGTTTTTCTAATAATTCTCTTGTGCGTTCTGTTGATTTCAAAACCTCACGGTATAGCTAGCCTATTCAACATAACTGACGATATCGGCAGCAAATACAAACTATCCCATCTCGATATCAAAGTTAAATCGCAGTAGGCATCGTTCTTTGGGTAATTACCGATGAATTTAGCTGCCACCAATTCGTTCTCAGGATAGACACTACATATTAGTTAAAATGTCAAGAATCCATTGATGGGGTAATAGCAATATCCAATATCATCTGCGAGTGGTCTCTTTCATCCAAGCAATGGAATCCTTATGGGATAACAACAGCAATAGAGCAGCTCAGAAATATCCACCATCAGTAAGCCACCCTCTGAAACGTCTAAACCTGAAAATAATAACAACATTAATGATAATTCGCCCTACAATTAAATTTACGAGAAATCTCTCCTCTCTTAAACTCCTCCTCCTCATAGCATATCTATGACTCCGACTCCAAACCTTAGTAATTCACTTATCTGTGATGTTTCTGTGGGCCTAGCAGGCTCAAGTCAGGATCTGAAACTGAATCCAAGATTTACTCCACAAGGAGGTGAAGGTATTAAATCCAACGATAATTCCCTCGATAGCAGTGAAATCATCAAAGATTCATAATTCAAATTCAACAATAAAAGTCCTTAATCTTTGACTCTAAGTCCACATTCCATGGCTGCTTGTCAAGCCAAACTCTTCAAGCCTAGGAATGCTAATCTTAAAAACTAAAAAAATCAAAATATTCCTGATTATTCGCCTTCCTCCTCGTTAGATTAGAGTAATTCTGTGTCTCCTCACAGCTAAACCTATTTAAAGCCAAGAGACGATACCCAGCGTGATGGAAACCCTGATTAAATAGCTTCTTATCTCAAAAGCAAAGCCACCAATCAAAACAGCAATAAGCCCCGGCAGCAGTAAACTCGAAACCTAACTCCAAGTATCCCAATGGTGGAGATTTCCAACAGCAAATCACTGAGTATTTCATAAAAGGAAAGCTAAAAATACACCGAATCCTCCGATGAAGGCTAGCAAAACCCATGGGGTGGTGCATAATAATAATCTAATCAAAGAATCAACTTAACCAACATGCAACAGCCAAGCCGTGTTTTCTCCACAAAAGAATCATATCCCTCACCAAAAATCATTAGAGGCGGCGTTTCTCCACAGAATAGTGATACACCGTAAATTGGTGGAGCTTTCAACTAAGGGTTGGGGGAAAATACTAGCTAAACCCTTCCAAATGGGACTTATTAGTATCCTCCATAGGGTTATTCGTTTTCAAAGTAAGCAGAGAAACAATTTGAAAGTGCAGGAAGTAAAACTAACAATCGTGAGAATCGACAAAAAGGGTTAGTAATTAGTTAAGTCCAACAATAACAACAACAGGCTTCATTTAGCTTCTAGAATCAAAGGGTTGCTAGTAACATTCCATCATAATCTGTGTCAAAATTCGATGGATATCAATCCAACAATGACACAGTCAATACAGATCATTCTAATAACTTTAACATGGCCAAAACCATAGCTACTACAGCTACAAACAGATAACAAATCAAATGAGCTTAGTTGCAGTACTAGCATTATTTTGAGGTTTCCTAGAAATTGGGACATAATTATTATTATTTCTCCCCCTGAAATCATTACATTTTTCCAGAAATTAACTTATCTGACTAGAAAGACTAGAAATCGTCCAAAAACATGACCTAATCAGGAATATTATGAGCAAAACAGATACTTTTTTCCACATTTATCTCTGTTTTAATGCAGCAAATCAAATCTCTCTTTAATGTTGAACATAATTTATATTTTACTTGTATTATTTTATTCGAAAACTACTTGAAATAAAATATATTTTTCATTTTTCTGAAACAGGTGAGCTTTGTGTTTGATTTATTATTTTTTACTGACCTTTTGACTTAGTGAACTGTTCTTCTCTTAAACCAATCCAAATCAACCCCCATAAAGTTAGATTTTTTTTTAGTTTTTTGTTAATTAAAATTCCGTATCAAAGAAAGAAAAAACAAACACATTATCAAAATATTAATAATTTCAAGTCAATTTGGAACAACTCTAAGTGTGATTGTGCGTGTGTGTTCTAAATAACAAAGCAATGTCAGGGTTGTCAAGGCATCAGCGATTGATACGCTCAAGTGATGATTCTGAGCCACCTCGTAAACTCATCAACAACACTCCTCCCAAAATCCAACTGCCGATTTCTCGAGTCCAAGGTATCTTGAATAAAATCAGCAGTTTCTACACTGAATAGGAAGAAGGAGAGAGGGCAATGAAAGCGAATTAAGTCACTAAAAAGCAGCCTAAGACAATCATAAAAAAGCATGTCTACATGCAACATCTGGAAAAAAAACTAAACGAAATCACTGCACTCGGCAAAGAAATGAGAGATTTCTAGGCTACTCAGTAGTCCCAGCAGAAAGCGAAGGAAACGGCCAAGCAGCTGTAAATCGAAACTTCAATCAAAGTCTACTTTCCATTTCATTTCTTCTTCTTCTTCCTCTTCCTCTTCTTCTTTGTTTGACTCTCAAGTACGTTAACTGACATGTATATTTTTGCTGCTTAGAGCGCAGTAGCTTCGAAGAAAAAGATTAAGATTTGCTAATAGTTTCTGAAAACTGGTTTGTGTCGCAATAAGGATTCTTGCAAATACGCACATGCAATCTCTGATTTGTCCACGGAGTATTTTCCATAAAGTAACAAAACTAAGAATACTATTGAGATTAGTTGATTTACGTGTATTTTCTATTAAAAATGATCAATTTTTGTTGTCTGTTATCAGCTTGGGTTGGACATTTTTAGAAGAATCATGTTATGCTAAGTCGTCCTAAATCAGCTGCTAATTTCTAATAAGTCCTTGGAAGAGCACAGTCTCCATAAGCTCTTCATCGTGTTGACTCCAAGGTCTCAGTAGCTGACCATTTTAAACGACCCTAAACAGCCATTCTCGTTGGGAAACATCGCCCAACACCTTTAGCAAGACCAACTTCATCTTATTAAGGAAATTCAGTAAGAAATTTAATGAATTCTTAAGGACAACAAGCACAAATGACTCGATAAACTGCTAAAAGCAAGCTTGGAATGTACCCTACGGACAACACAAATATCATTACTAATCTACAACTCAACCCTTCCGACCCAAGCATCGATAAAATCGTTAATTCAAAAGGTCGAACTTTACTCATGGAGACAGTCATATCTGGTAACATGGAGGGAGTACGGAATCTCCTGTAGATGGGCTGCAACCCTAATTTGACTGATTGGAGAGGTGAAAACAGTATGATACTTGCAATTAAAAAGAATTTCAATGAAATCCTAGGAGTCATTTTAGATTCTGCCTTACATGCGATAGATCTGAACTGCAGGTTTTTTACCAGTAAATTAACGTATCTCATGATGGCAGCGAGACTGGGACTCAGCGATATCATCAAGACACTCCTAGCTGCAAAAGCAGATCCAAATATCACTGATGAGGTAGACTATTTAAAGATTAGAGCATTTAAGGGAGAAAAAGAAAGATCTTCAATTTTTGCTGATAAAAACATGTGTTGTTTGCAAATAGAGCAACAAAACGGCTATATTCTACAGCATAATGAAGAACGACTTAGAGAGCATCTATGACCTAGCTGAAGGAGGCACATAACTCACCATCTCGGATGATGTAAAATTACTTAATTTTTCCTTCCTATTCTCCCATTGAAAACATATTCCACTTCCCTCAGAAAAAGAAGACTTGCGTAGACTACGCCTATCAAAAACATGAGATTGAGCTCATCAGCTATTTGTTCTCTAAAGGTGGAGCACTTGCAGACAACACTCAGCGTAATCCATATAAAATGATAACACACAGTTGCTCATTTTTTTTATTATGTTTCTCCCTAGATCACAAGATAATGTTCTTCGCTGTGGAGAACAATCATTTGAATCTCGTGTATGAGATGATCAAGAGAGGTAATTCTCCCTTATCTGTCGATGAAGATGGAAATAATCTCATGGTACTCGCTATCAAGCATTAGCACTATGATTCTGCTATCGAACTGTGTGAAGACTACAGTTTATATTAAATTATCCACTAAAATAATAAGGTAAAAAGATTAGGAGGAAAGGGAATGGTATTTTGAGGATTATTTTTGGCTTATTTTTTGAAAAATAAGTATGGAGAGAATTGCATCTTCCTGTCGATAAAAGAGCAAGCTTATCAGTTAGCTAAGTTCTTTATTAGAAATGCGAAGACTCTTGATTGTCTTGACAGTGTAAGCAAAAGAGTAAATAAACTATTAGGATATTATCCGATGTATGTGCTTTGAACCAAAATAGGAAGGAAAGACTCCGCTGATTTATGCAGCAGAATCAGGATAAGAAGATCTTGTATAATTAGTACTTGACAAAGAGCTATAGGACATTAACCGACAGGATAAAGTAAGAAATGTTTAGTAGAAAGAAAGTTTATCATGAAATCGACGATAATTTCGTTCTGCTATTTATTTGAAAAAAGAAACTTGGCACAGCATTAATATATGCAGCGAAATCTGAGAATCTGTTATCAGTCGATCATATTCTGACATCGAAGTAAATCGCGAAGGCTTATTTGACTGATTTCTATGGCAAAAAAGCGAGACACTATTGCACGAACAAAGCAGTGAAAACAATTATTAATCATTTCATGTTCGATTAAGGCTAACTCTCCGAATCCCTTCTTTAAGGTAGAAACTAAATAGAGAACATTCAGTAAAGAAGCGTGTTTTTGATATTGCAGATTTACAAGAAGAAGAAGATTCTCTCAATAAGCAAGTCATGCAAAGAATCACTGGAGGAGGTGGATCAGCAGGAGCAGGAGATAGATCACTACAGTAATAAGGTAATGCAGCAGTTGCTGTTCCAATAGGGAGTGTTAGTAGCCGATCTTAGAAAGATGAAAATGCAATAGAATTCAAGTTCAAGAGGGTCAAGATTGCATAAAGTTGAAGTGTTTATTGATCATACTTTTATTGAGTTTTGTAACTCCATAAGATGGTTTTTTGTAGAAAAATCATTTTCTCAGTAGTTTTTCATAGTAGTAATTGATTATAAAACGATAAATTTGACATTGCCAATCACTGGCCTAAAAACCAGAGAGTTAGTAAGTTTATTTCTAGGTTATTTGATCTTAGTTATTCATTTTAGCAACTTAAAAAAATTAAACAAAGCATCGAAATTCATAATAAAAACTAAGCCCTTCAAAAGAGTCCATCAATTAAGAGCATTAGACACAAACAACAATAAGAATCTGATCTTTTTAAGCATTTCATTTGTTAATGGTATTTAAGGATAAAGGAGACAACTGATTTAATAATATCAGCTAAATTTTTCGGGGAGATTCCTGTAAATCCTCAAAAGTTATCTTCTTCTTCACCATTATCTTCAGCTTCATCTGCTTCAACTGGCGAATAATCGTATTCTGCTTTATTATGCATAACTAGTTCCCCTCCGACGAAATAAAATGAGTCAGATTTTGTCTCAAATGGGTTCTAAATCATTTCCTATTTGAGATCTTCTGAAATAGCTGGCACATCGTACACCGAATCCCATGTGTTCGTAGTAGAAGGGATGCAGAATGGGAAATTAAATTCATATGATCTGATAAGCTAATTTCTGAAATAGTGTCTCTCGATCATGAGGAAATTCTTCACAGGCTTGGAACCCACGGAGAAGGTAAGACTTGTTCCAATAGTTTTGATATCAAAGAAATGATCGCCGAAATGGTACCGCACTGTTCTCATCTCAGTTTCTTCTTCCTCACTCATCTCCATTTGATCCATTTAGTCCATTTCTTCGTCGCTAGCTTTTTCCCTTCCGATTTCAAAAAATGTCTTGCTAGTATCTTCATCGCGAATTCGAAAGTTCAAAAACTAAATCCGGTAATGATTTGAACTTAGTGGGCAGTAGAACCTATCTGTTGGGCCGTTAAGCTCACGCACCATCTCTGGAGTTATTGTCTAATTCGCCTACATTTTTTATTCCCTTATATTTGAATAATCTTCTTCTTCTTTTTGTTTGTCGCTAATCTTCTTCTTTTTCTTAATCTTTTCTTGATAACAAGTTAATAATAATAAATTATCACATAAGCTACATATCAAATACACACACTCTCGCATTTAGTTCCCTCAGATTTTATTCATTCTTACAAACCATCTACGGGCTGTGGAAAATAGGGGGAAGGGGCAATAAATTAATAAATAAAGAAATCTATTAACAAATAAAGGATACTAATTTCTTAATAATCACAAAGAAGTTTTAAAATCTACTGGAAAGAGATAAACAAATAGAGAAAAAGAGAGGACTCTGGGTGAGAAAGAGTTGCATTATTTGACCAAAAGATGTAAGACTAGGATTCAGTGCATTCAGAGCGCTCGCTATCGCAGCAAGAAAATTTCATATATTAGATCTTCGAGTGCAAGCATTTCGCGTCCGTGCAAGATCAAGTAAACCACACAAGAATGAGCATATAATTCTCCTGTTTATTCGCTTAAGATTCATCAATTTTTGCAACTTCTCAATAATATCCAAATTTGTTCACACATTTTCTGCATGTTTGTATTATCTTAGGAAATAAAATCATTCAGGGACTCGGGCATCCCTTCAAGGTTCGAATCCTTTAGCGTCACACTGAATTTCATCCTCCACAAGAATGAACCAAAGAGAAGTATTGCAGACAAGAGAAATAATAATTTCTAAAAAAAATTAAGAATATTTTAACAATATTTGCTGTTGTATTTCTTATTAGAGGAGAACATCAGTGTATTTCAAACTGGCATGACTCACAAGAAAAACTTAATTATCAGCATAACACCTTCTAATACAGTTAAGATCACATTCAGACAAGGACAAGACTAGGAATATTTGTTCTCATAAACGAAAATCAAGCCCAACATCGAATATGAGCTAGTTATCGTCTATGAAGTTGTCTAAAACGAAGATCAATAGGATTCTTCATAAACCTCCTATAATGCAACACTGTACATTAACGGAAAGAGTGAGACATCATTATCTATGAATGAGCCAGTGACTAAACCAAGTGGGATGTTCTATTTCGGCTCAGAATCAGCTACAAGCACTTTCGTCGGGGAGATATCGCATACATACTTTGTGACTAGAAACCTCACAGAAGGTGAAATCACAAGTCTCCATTAAGAAAAACTAATCAACCCTATGGACCCTAAAAGTCCTTATGCTATCCTAGAAGAAGCATAACAATCTTAAATCGCCAACAGAGACAATCTGAACAACACAACTATTCCTTAAAATCTTCAGCAAACTCATGTGACACTGCAGTAAAACCACAATTCAGGGTAAAGCTAAATGGTTGTGCTAGATACTCATTCGATTAAAACCATGGACAAAGCTGATTTTGAATAAGCTGAGTTGAATGCGATTTTCACGAAAGATCCATAATTGCAGGAGGAATGCATAAATTTATCTTTGCATTTTGAATGGACTATTTGCACACTACAACAGCTCTCACCTGCAATTCAAGAACCAGATAAATCATCGCTGCCGTTTACTTGTCTGCATAATCTCATCGCAACAGGGAAGATCCCCCCAAAATCCCCTTATCCTATATATGTAAAATTTATTTATTGAGTTCTTTTGAATTATTTATCTGAAATTACTTGTTTTTTTCCTTTTTTTCCACTTAGATAATCGAATTGAAGCGCTTTATGAAGGTCCTTCGATATGCTGACATTAACATATCAGAAGCTTCTATCGTCTAACTAGCTTATGTCACTAATACATACTAAGAATTCTAAACAACAGACCCTGATTTCAAAGCCTTCCAAGAGTCCTTTGAAGTTAACTACAAGTACGTCAACAAGAATCTATCGCTCTAATCAGAAGAGGATCAATTGAAATACCGTGGTATTTTATATAACAAGCTGCTTATTGCTATTCGAGACACTGTCCTTAATTAAACTTAAGTCACTTAACTTCAAGAGAGATATTAGAAAAAAGAAGATACTTAAAATGGTACTCATGATGGCATAATAGGAGGAGAATACGATTAAGATCATCCTTCCAATGCTGGAACAGGATAAGATCAATTCCAAACAACGAAGCTGCAAGGGTTCGGTGAAGAAGGCTCGAACATTGACTAGAGTGATTAGCAGTTGAAAACTAGATAGGAACTCAAAGAGAAACTTTAACTTGAGAAAGCTAAAGCGATGAATTGCTTGCCGTTAGCTGCACCAACCACTGTGGTTAACTAGCCAGTGATTTACAACTCCTACAATGCGTTACTGTTTTTATTGGATTCCTAGAACAAACCACTGCAAGAAGCTCAGAATTTTGATTTTAAAGGCATATTCCTTTAAAGACCATATCCTGGATCGCATGAGACCAATAAAAGTAACATACTTGAGCTACACAAGAAGTTCTATTCGGTAAACAAAGAGCTAAAATAATTTTAAACTACTAATTTTCATGATCTTTCTTTATTTATTCATTTATTTTTCCGTTTATTTATCTCCTAAGACACTCGGCAGCAGGCTTAATTTATTCACACAACTTGAGTAGATGCACAAGAATATGTGCAGTTCCGGATAGGATGAGATCGATTTCAACTCATTTTAGCAATACTGGCTGAAATCAGTCTAAAATAACGAAGATATAGGGTCAATTTAGCTAGTCTTCGATGACCTGTAGTACTCTAAAAACGGCTTCGTGACATTGAAGGATTTAACATACTATCTGTTCGGCTATGAACTTGTGTTTTTGTATCAAAAAAGAGGTACAGATACACACATCAGTCTAGGTGTTTTATCTGGTGCAAACTAAGATGGAATGATCTTGCGCTCTGAGTCCCCTCCAGCTTAGTCTGCAATGCTGAGACAGCTCCAGTACACAACTAAGAAACTCACTGCAACAGCAGAAACTCGTTAGATAGTTCTGCCATCTTTTAGATAATCATTTAGAACTGAGAAAAACGAATTGATCGAGCTCAAGGGATTCGATGACTACTCCCCAGAAGTTGGCCAGTAATATGAATAACTTGATGTGGCATCGCAAGGCACTTGCTTTGGGTTAGAAGTCACTGCAATCCTTCAAGCGAACAGCAGGGTCTTTGGGAATCATGTCATTGAATATGCAATTTTGACTATGGCACCGATTTTCAAAGCAAACACTGAATAATCTCTGTTGACAATATAAGACATCCATAGCAGGCAAGCAGCTTAGCTAGGTAGCATCGCCGTTCATAGATAACCCAGTTAAGATGTATCTTAGTAAAACACTGACAGAGAGGAATAATAACCTGACTCGGAAGCTGCACCTGGATCAGAGGATAAAGCTGAGATATTGCCTATGTTTGACTAAAGCTGGAACACAGGTAAATTCAAGATCAACGTGAACCGATGTACTAACTGCGACAAGCATTTCACAACAACTTGGCATGAAGAAGTTGATTTCATTGAGAAATTCAATTAATTCGGGGAGTTCATGAAATAATGTTTCCCTAACTGCGAGATCATTGGAAATCACGATAAGCCTGGCGCTCATTTGGAGAATTTCGATGTGTACATCCGAGGAGTTGGGCCTGAACATAACAGAGACGAACAAGGCAGGATAATCTTGTATCAAAAGAGCGAAGGGATGTTTTCATTTTTGTATAACTTCCCAAGAAGGATACTCAAAGTAAGAGAGAAACAAAGAAAAAAAAAGAATACTTTATTTGGTATTGTTTTTGAGTCTGATATTATGTTTATCATAGGCATATGACAGAATCGTGTTACTCTCTGCTGGCTACAAGGACACAATCGAAATGGAGAAGATCTAAGATTATTACTTCTCTAGGTTCGAAAGTATGATTGCCAAAAAATGGGAAAAATCCCATGGATTTCCATGTGAAGTGCCTGAAAGAAAAGTCGAAATTGTCAAGAAGAAACAAGAAGTATGAAAGAAAGAACTTATAATTGGCATCTAATTGTTAATTAACTGTTGATTTGGTTGCAGGAACAAGCCATAAAAGATGGAACCAAAATGGTTTGCAAGAACTGGGGCTGCGGTTAGACTTATGATTACTAAAAGGAACCTGAGAAACATGCTTGCAGATTCCATCCTGGCACATATCAGCTTGGATCGATCCATGCACTTTGGCCTGAAAGCTGGACTTGCTGCAGAGGAGAATGGACACAAAAAGGTTGGCTGAAATACTAACTTTAAAAACTAGAGATTTAACTGATTTTATTTTTTATTAGGATGTGTCAGAGGAATCCACAAGGGAGTAGTAGAGAGAAAGTAAAGGTTCTTGTGTTTGAACACTGGTGAGATTAACCCTAAGACAAAACGTCCTGACTCAGCTTGCGGGTAAGCTTTCAATGACGAAAATAATTCTGATTGTGTAGTCCATGCTGGGTACTTCAAGCTAGCGAAAATAACATCTGATGAAGGAGAATGGACTTGCTGTAAGGACGGCAATGTAATGGCTTCTGGTTGCACGAATCTAGGTGCCCACAAGAAAGCTGAATGGCCTGATCCAGAAGCGAAGAAGTATTTCGTGGAAAAACCTATCTTTGTAACTCAAAATCTGCTTTTTTATCATAATAAAGGAATTTTTGATATCTTTTTTGCTATTATTTTATAATTAGAACCCAGGTTTAATTTAGTTCAGTGGAAAGAAGCTACCAGTGCTGGTAGAGCTCAACTAGCCTTATCAAAAAGCTGCTTTGAATGCTTGCGTTTATCGCGAAAGCAAACCTTATGTTCCTTTTGTGAACGAACTCAAAAGATCAATGGAAGAGCGGAAACTGAATGAAAACGAATTTAGAGTTTGTCTACGTCATGGCTGCTAAAAGAAAACCAAAGACGGTGGAGACCGCAAGAAGGCTTTAGTTGAGTTTACTGATTTCGAGAGCGAGAAAGCACGAGAAAAGCGAAAAAAGAATTGTTTATTCCACACAGGCACATATGATTTCGGACATACAGGTGTAACTACAGTCTCCTAAGCATCAACGGATACTCTATGGAAACCACATTGGACGTGCTGCAGAGGCGAGTGGGATTCCGATGGATGCCAACCAGGGTATCATGATGGTAAAACAAACGAGCGAATAAATTTCAATTTTTTGTTTTCTCATTCCAATTGATTTACTATCTTCTTTAGGTCCTTTACGAAACGATTTCGTGGACATGCTCGTTGAGAAAGCAAGAATCGTACTCGATGAAGCCAAGCAAATTGAAGAGAAACAACGGTTTATAAAAAAACAAGAGGACATGATCTGCGAGCGATACATCAAGGACGAAAATGAGAAAAACAATGAGCTTGCTAAATTACCTAATCGCTACATTGAAGAGCTTCACAGGCAAGTTAAGGAAACAGTAGATATCTACTCGAATCTCATTGATTAATCTAAGAAAAATCCTAGGGTTATCATTGATTTCTACGAGAGAGAATTCTGGCCAAATCCTAGAGCAATGAAGAAATTCCATAAGATCATCTCTAGAACATGGAAAAACAAGCTCGAAGGGTATAAAATTGGCGCTCATGAAGTCCATGGGCTGTATGTCGACGAAAATGATATCAAAAACACCTGGGCAATTGTCTTCAAAAAGGAAGATGTAAAAATAATAATTCGGAATATTCCTTAGTTCATTTCTTTTTCCTTATTTTTCCTATCCTAGAGCGCCTCTTTTGGAAGACTAAGCACCCTTTGTGATAAGCTTCATCTACATCTTTTCGCTGTGAGTGATAGACTTGATTACCACTTCAAATTCTGGGACATGGTCAACAGAGATTTAAAGTGGTTTACAAATTCTGATGAAATGACCAGAGATCAGTAATACACAACAATAACCATTCAAGTTTAAAACAAACAACAATTAACTTTATTAATATATTGTTTTTAGGTTCATTCAGTGGTGGTTCATGGATGTCGATCAGTACCTCAACCTCAAACAAGACTACCAAGAAGAACAATCCAAGAAAAAATGAATCAACATGCAAATCTACATTTCTAATAACCTAACACTCAAGAGGCATTCAGAGATATATACGTGAGGGTACATTAAAATTTCCCATGCCAATCCCTCATCCATGGAAAGCTACCCCTTTTATCAACGTTTTTATTGTGTTTCTACCAATTATATCATCTATTTCTTAGGTGTCTGTTAAGTTTAGAAAATCAACAAAAAAATGAATATTTATTTAATTTTTCTGCAATATTTTAACCTAATAATCACATATTACTATACATCTTGTTAATTATGAAGAAAAACAAAAAAACAGCCCCCAAATTACTTTCTTCATTTTGATTATTAAATTATTAATTTCTGCATTATTCCCCATTAAGGAGAATTCATTCAAAAATCATTGAATTAATTAACCGTTAGAAATCGCCAAGATAAATTATTAATTACTAAAATTTAGTATTATCTATTTATTTGTATGTTTTCTGATGAGTTCCAGATTATTGATGTTTATTTGGTTATTTATTAATATTTCTCAATGTGTTGTGTGAAAAGAGGTAACTTTCATTCTTTTTTTGTATGGGCATTCCATAACAAAAAGTAAACGAAAATATGCAAAAGAGATATGAAATCTACAAAAAAATAGATTCTGCACATTTCATAATAAAATGACTTTCCATATAAATATAGTGGGTCGGTGTGTGTGTGAGTTAGTTTTATTAACATGCTAGTTAGATTGAAAATGCCAACTGCAATTGAAAGAGAGATAAGAACATGGAGGGATTTAGTTAAAATCTATGGCCATGTGCTGTATTTATGCACATACAAACATACATATTAATTCATTTTGTTATTGGAATCTAACAAAGACAAAGAGAGAGAGAGATACTTAAAGCTGGTAGATTAGTATGAAGGAAGTCAAAGTGGGTATTTATTAAGCAGATAGCTGCATTTGTATTTATTCGATGCATGATTGAGTGAGTATTAATCAAGAGAAGTAATTCCTGTTCACTGCGAATTAGTATTTCACAGTGCGCAACAATATATTTCTCTGTTATCTCAATTCTTGCAGGTCGAAATAATCAATGCATCTCGCTTAGAGAATAATAAATTATTCATTTGTATGGTTGAGTTGGTTTGCCACTAAGTCTTCAAAAGGAATTTAAAAACTATGTCTGAACGAGAAAGGATTCATAAACTCTTATAATATCTACAGTTGCTTTGAGCATCGCTCTTAGTCTCTTCTTTTCTAAGCTATCTAAGGAATATTTCAAGGCAATCATTTTGTTCCTTGAAATCGAAAGAATTAAATTAATAATAAGACTTATTATCTCGCGCAGTTTGAGCTTAGTCTGTTTGAATATTAAATGAGGATATTAATAAATTATTATCATTAAATTATGGGGGAATTAAAGTGTCTTTTCTTAAAAGAGGATGTACATTAATTAACGAGGAGAGTCTCTCAACTGATAGAATTAATTAAGAGCTTCATTTTCATAAAAGCAAAGAAGCCCTGGGGAGGAATAATAATTACGTTTTTCGTAAAAAAATAATCTTAAACTTTTTATTATGATTTTATTAGCACCATATCGAGAGGACTTGTTAATAAACTAATTAGTTAGAATCCTTTAATAATTAAGTGGGAGGAGGTGTTGCATATTTTTTCACACACACACAAGGACAGGATATTCAAATGATTCAGTTCAGTTCAAAGTTAAAACAGAGCATAACCAATAAATTATGAGAATCAAAATTGAAATAGTGCAGAAGAACAAGATAAATAATAAATTGATTTAATCGAAAGAATATTGATTTGACACAACAAATAAAATGGATTAGCATAATTAAATATGAATACATTACAAACAGCTGAATGCAGACATTAAAAATGAAAGAAAGAGAAAGATAGAGTTATTAAGTTAGTTGATGTTGATTAAATTAATGAGAGAGTAAGAAATAGAGAAAGATAAGAAGTTGATTTGCATGAGAAATTACTATTATTATTATTTTGTAATTCAAATACGTGGTGAGATTGATTGTTGTTGTTGTTATTGTTATTTTCCTATTGTTATGAATATCCATTTGTTTTTTATATTAATAATATCCTTAGAATAGTTCCCTTTTGTTGAAGAAATAATATTTATTATCATTCTTCTCAAGGCTGTGATAGATCTTCATAAATATCAAATATATTCCCTTGTAAATACTTAGCTATGTTCTATCTAAAAGCAACAAATTGCAATGATTAGATTTTTTTCTATTTTGCAGCTTCTTCGATGAGTTCAACTGGGCATTATTAAGATTATTCTTGATTTCCCCCTTTAAATCCATTCTTAGGTAGTATTTCTACATCACTAAGAACCTCATTAGACATAACTATCTCAAATAAGTTCTGAGCACTCACAGAATCATACTCATTCCCTGTGAGATTAATATATAATGACTATAGCTATGGATTCCCTTAGAGTTATTAAAGCAAACACTTCACGGATGCACTTGTCATTCCATTATTGCTTAAGTCCAGCTTAAGATTATTTAGTTAATGCGAGAAGAATATCTAAGCAGCAAGACTGTATCCAATTCCATTTTCAATGTGGTTATCTTTGAGATTCAAGTGAAGTGTAGATAGATCTTGCATTTTGAAGAGACTATTCAAGAACTGCAAGCCATTCGATTAGAGGTTATTCCCTGAGAGATTTAGTTTCAAGGATTCGATTCCGCGAAGTGAAGCAATAGAACTACCTAATTAATATGAGAAATTATCATCTAAGTTATTGTTAGAGAAATCTAATGAAAGATCATGGAGAGATAACATTTTAGAAAGAGATTAGCAGAGAGATTGTGTATCATTTGAAGAGATATTGCTATTTCTAATTGAAAAGATAAAAAGGAAATTAAAGTTAAAATATTATAATAAATGTGATGTAAAAAATGTACTTGAGTTTCAATGAGAGACTATTGAGTTATCTTTGTGTTTTCAAGACTTAACCTAAGAGCTTCAGACTTTGAGCTGTCGTTTAGTTATCGCTGATGGAAGTAAAAGTAAAGTTAGTTCAGAAAAGAAAAAAGAAAGAAAAATTAAGCATCTAACCTTAAAATATAAAAGAACAAAAAGTAGAAAAAATAATTGTAAATTACTTTAAATCTAAAGCTAAGTGATGTAATTGAAGACTCTCTTTATTCAAATGTTCTTCGATGCTTTCAGCAGCTTGATCGCTGAGTTAATTTCTTGCAAGATCCCATGATAATTCCTTTAGGTGTAAAAGTGTACTGATGTGATATGCAAATAGACCCACACTTTTAGCTGAAAGATAACTTTCGCTAAGATCAATGTGAAGAGTCTTCAGATTATGCATAGATCCAATGAAATGACTCAAGAACACACAGCTTAATCTCGTTAAGTTACTCCCACTGCGAAACAAATAAAATCAAAATGAGAAATGTTAGAAGAAAAAAAGAAGGAATATTAAGATCAGAATTCTTAGAAAATTATTTGGGGGGATTACTGGATATTTAAATAATCTAAAGAGTTATTTCATGATAATTTGGGTTAGTTTAAGACAGTAAAAAAGATAGGATATTTATGATAAAACTCCTAAAAATATTGTTTATTTGAATTCAACCGCTTGAATGCAATATTAATTTTTTAATAAAATGCTACCTGAAATTCAGTTTGAATGACGTAAGTCTTTGCTAGAAATTAGTTGAGTTAGGGTTGTTGATTAAACTCTAAAAGAGATGCTAGAAATGTGTTTCTTGGATTTAACTGTGAGAAAAATCGATAGAAAGCTCTTGGATTGAAGACGAAGCGAGGACGAGTTAAGCAAGAGAACTTCCATAGCTAGAAGGAGATGAAGGTAATGATGATTCGAAGATGCAATTACTTTATTGAAAGATTGAAAAGAGAATGAATGGGTGATTGATTTATAGATAAGATCTAGTAATTTAGATAATTAATGTAAATATTTGATGCTTACCTGAAATTAAGTTCAAGAGATTCAAGTTAATCGAACTGATGGATGTAACTCTAAAGCTCAGAACAAGCAAGTAGCTTTTCATCGATATGAGAGGTTTATCTAGAAGATCAAATAAGAAAAAATATTATAAATTTAGCTAGCCCGTAAGATCCTCATTAGTTTTGGAGGTTTTCTTATTTCTTTGTTAATTTACTTGAAATTCAATTTGAGTTTCCTTATTTCTTGCTAATCGAAGAAAATACCATTATTAGTATTCTCTTTCTCAGCTGAAAAGTTGTCTCTAATATCAACTTCAATCATTCCTTGGCCTGATGAACACCTCTTGAATGTTGTTGTGTTTTAACTATCTTCTTCTTCTTCTGAACTAGGTCTAAAAATCAAATCAAGGGGATTAGATAAACAAAAAATACATTTAAACCCTGTCATATTTTTGATTTAATTTCGTATTTTTAGGCAAGCTTACTAGTGGGAGATCGGATAGACAAAGAAATGTGAGCAAATCGAAGGAGACATTTTGGAAGAAGATCCAGAAGATACCAAAGGAAGATTAGTTGAGATTCTGTATGGTTTATCAGGGCTGATATGTTCACTGTTGCAGTAAGTTGTAGCTTAGCCATCAGATTCAACACCATCATCTAGCCTTCTAATATGAAGAAAATGAATAAAAAAGTTAATTTAGATAATAACAAAAAGGTGTTTTATCAATAGTAGAATTCCTAAGATTTTTTTTGTTTCTGCTAGAAAATGTAGTGTTTTTTACTTTAAGGAAATAATTTTCGGAAAGGATGAAGGAAGACCTGATGGACTCGATAATGAAGAGGAAATCAATGAACGAGAACGTTGTTGGAGCTTTTGCATGATCATTTTTGTTCTAAGGGTGTCAAATAACCTTGATGTTTATGAATGGGATTATTATGTGCTTTGTGATTTGTTTCTTCTTGTGAGGAATGTAAGATTTATGTGCTTTTTTTCAAATGTATTATTTTTTGGTGATTATTACAATTATCATTATTTTTGTTTGCCTGCTATTTCTAAAGCCTATTGATTCTCTCTCAGAAATCACTGCGTCTCTTGACTGAAAATATTGTTTATACAAAAACCTTACATTCAAATTAATCTGAGTGATAGAGTGAAAGAAATTGATTTATTTATTTACTTCCCTACTGAATGACTTTTTGATTTGATAGTTTGGGGTGTATTTTTGGAATTTAAGAGGGAAATAATAATTGGTGCGCCTCAGATAGGGAAAAATTTTGAAAAATCATAATAATCTCCACTTCGAAGGATATTCATTCTTTTTATTCTGTGGATCTTCTGGTATTTTTTAATTGGTCAAATATTTGATAATCATGATCAAACCACCTTAAAAGATTTTTCTTAGAAGGGAATCAAAGAAACATTGAGGGATTTGATATTATTATTTTGATCCTAAATGCTAGGGTTTAAAGATGATAAAAAAGGATAATTAGAGGGTAAACAAAGAAATAAATAAAAGGATGATTTATTATTGTTTTTTGTTAACTGATTTTCCAAATGGATGGTTGTTCCTCTAATGGAAAGCATTTCAAAAGGGAATGTAAGATAGATCAAAAGGAGTATTTCCTTTAGTTTATTTGTGTTAGAAAATTCAAAAGTATCATTGGTTTGTGGGGTTATTTAAACAATTACAAATCATTCTCTTGTGTGATTTACTCACTTAAACAATTTATCCCAGTCAGTGGATTGAAGTATTTGTGGAATAATGATAACATAAGATTAAGGATTTAAATGGAAGAAGATAATAGGAAACAATCTGATAAGGGTTTTTATGAGGATCGATATGATGATTATGAATTTTGTATTTTTTGTGGGCAAATTGGAATAGAATAAATAAAATTAGCAGAACAAACAGTAATTTAGCCTTCAGATTGATTTGCTCTAAAATTAATATCTTACATGAATCTTCTCTTTGTGTTATTTAATAAAAGTGTAAGGAAATTAAATGATAAAAGTTGTGTGATTTGAGATTTAAATAATTTTTAAAGATCATCAGCCTAACTTCATGCTGCTCTTTAGAGCTCAGACACAAAAGCAAATTAGCTTGAAACTGCTTTTTTTGATAATTTGGTTGTGAACTAAAAATAAAAAATGTTAATTTCATGTTGATTTTGACAATATTATTCAATTATTTTTTCTAGGAGACAGTCTTCTTAGATGAATGCAGCCCAAAAGGCGATATTACTGTCTTTTGAGATTTAATTTCTTGCTTGAGTATCCTATTTGAAGCATAAGAAGAAAATGGTTTTTAAAGAGAATTTTGTATTTAGATCGGAAAGTTAAAGCAGCTCTTCA
>Ga0302292_1000763_pt1 | contig 21911 bp, 22 predicted proteins | sample III_Fen_N2_1_FD_194553 | JGI IMG/M metagenome (GOLD analysis project Ga0302292, IMG submission 194553) | Peat permafrost microbial communities from Stordalen Mire near Abisko, Sweden - III_Fen_N2_1 | ecosystem: Environmental > Terrestrial > Soil > Wetlands > Permafrost | place: Sweden: Abisko...
GTATCTGTTGGCTTTATTGGTGGTGAGATTAAAAATCCGAACCGAAATATTCCGAAAGGAATCGTAATGGGTGTATTAGTGGTGATTTTTATTTATCTGCTGGTGAATGTGACCTATCTTTCACTTTTATCAATTCCACAATTGGAACAGGTTCATGCGGCCGGAAATCAGATTGCTGCTGTTGAGGCGGTGCGAAGTTTCTGGGGAACAAGTGGAGTATTATTTATTTCATTACTGATACTGTTGACTACGCTTGGATGCACCAATGCCAGTATCCTTACAGGAGCCCGCCCTTATTACGCCATGGCACGTGAAGGACTCTTCTTTTCAGGAATTGGTCAATTGAATAAATCGAACGTTCCAGGCAAATCACTATTGTGGCAGGGAATCTGGGCTTCGGTTCTGGTTTTGTCCGGAACTTTTGATCAGCTGACTGATATGATTATTTTTGCGGTCTTCATCTTTTACGGAGCCACAACATTGGGTGTATTTATCTTGCGTCGTAAAATGCCCGATGCCCACCGCCCCTACAAAGTGTGGGGCTATCCGGTGGTGCCCGCCATTTTCATCCTCTTTTGTATCGGATTGTTTGTTAATACTATCGTCGCTCGCCCCCGCGAAGCTGCTATTGGTATGATTCTCATATTCCTTGGGATACCTGTTTTCTTCTTTTTGCAGAAAAAATATCCGAAAAAGGGGAATGATTAGTTTGTTGGAACTGCAATTTTTCATTGGTGATTTTGTAACTTAGTATAAACAAAGGTGTACACTTTGAAAATCATTAACTATTAAACAAAAACACAATGAAAAAATTTATCGGTGTTTTATTAGTGGTATTCTTTTCAACCTTGCTTCAAGGATACTCACAGTGCAATGTTCAATCAAGCAAAGGTTCAAACGGAGTAACTTTTAAGTATCTGAAGGCCGAAAATATTGGTAATGGCGTTGGTTTCGAATTAGGAGCTTCCTTTTCAGCGTCTGGATCCAATTACTATTTCAATTTGAATGTTAAATATGCCAAGAAAGCTGTAAATTTAGCCGGACCGCTTATTGTTGTCCTTAAGAACAGCCAATCATTGAACCTAAAATTGTCTAATAGCCAATTTAATAATGGCAAAAACTCAGAACTTGTAATGGGGGTCTATTCATTAACTTCGTCTGAAATTGAAAAATTAAAAGCTTCACCAATTGATAAAATGGTATTTCAGGAAGTTGGTGGTAAAAGTCAAGGTGTAAGCCTGTTGAAGAATTTTGATATTGCAATGAGGCAGTTGAAATGCCTGGAATAGCTTTTTGACATACAATATTCATTATTCCCGCATGACTTTTCCAGAGAGTTAAACTACCTCCTGATTTAATTTCTATATAAAATAGTTTTAAAACCATTAATTGTAATTCAATTAGTGGTTTTATTTTATTCAGGCTTTTTATACTTCAGCTTCAAAGACGTGCGGAAATAGTCTTTGAGTATACTACAATCCCTCAATAAAACGAGTCAATTTTTTGAAAACCAAGCTTTTTACGAGTAAATAAAACTTAAAATATCCCAATTTGCCGATAAAAACCGGCTAACTATCTATTCCATTCTTTAAAGCTACTGAAGCCAAAGTATATTTGATTCGAAATTGAAACAGTAATTAACCAGAAACAATAAAAACATTTAAAAAATAAAGTTATGAAAACGAAAATTAGCACACTCATTCTTATTTGCGCTCTTGGATTAGTTGGAGTATTAAATGCCAATGCAGCATCAAGATACAATACTTTGCGCAGTGCCAGAACGCTGGATGAAAAAATTTTAAGTTTTGAAAATCTAAATTCTACAGAATTTGCATTTAATGAAGATGTAAATGCAGGAATTGATTATCAGAAAGAAGCTCAATTGGTAACTAAATGGGTTGCCGACCGTGAAGAAGCTAAAACCATTCACATGTTGATTCATAAAAGAATGTTTGGTTCGAACGAAGCAGAATCGGTTAATCAGAATTCCTCAGAATTTATTTTCAATGCTGATGCAAACATTGACTATCAAAAGGAAGCCCAGTCATTAACCAAATGGGTTGCAGATCGGGAAGAAGCAAAAGTCGTTCAGAATTTGATTGATGAAGGAAAGTTAGCTGAAAAATAGATAGGTTAAATTTCAGTAGTGTTTAGAGAGAGCTGTTCCAAATGGGAATGGCTCTTTTTGTTTTTTACTGTATTTAATTTATTTATTCTTTTGCAATCGGTGTTCAAAATTGAAACTTCTGATTCGTTTATTTTAAACGAATTCTATTTAAACATTTCTAAAGTCAGCTCATTTTCAGTTGCTTTCTGGCAAAAATCTGGCAAATCCCCAAAATATGCCAGATTTAGGGTGAAAAAGACAGATTTTCGGGTTTGGTTAAAGTGTTGCAGATGAAATATTTTTCTATATTTGTCGCCTCGAAAGGGGGATTAGCTCAGTTGGCTAGAGCGTTTGACTGGCAGTCAAAAGGTCATCGGTTCGATTCCGATATTCTCCACGATTTAATTATCTAATATGCTAAAAACCAACATCATACGATGTTGGTTTTTGATTTTAGTCAACATATAGTCAACCAAATATTTTTGTATAAAAAAAACCGCCCTCTGGAAGAAAGCGGTTTTAAGCATTTAGCCTTAACTGATTAATCAATAAAGACGTTGATTGGACCAGCATAAACGCTGTTTGATAAGATCGACTGGTTTGCATTCTGAAATGAAATGTAGCATTCTACTTGATCACCAGCAAATGTAGAGGGAACTTCAATTGTTTGGGCGCAAGCAGATCTTTCATTGCCACCAATAACCGTGATAGCTTTCTGCTTGGCAGGATTGAGAACAACCAAAATAACCTTATCGAAAGTGTTTGCAGTTGAATCCTGTGAATTATCTTCCCAAGTAAAATCAATCTGACCAGGATTTGTGGATTGAATCTGTGGATTCAAAGCTCCAGGAAGAGAACCGCGAGATACCAGTGCGCTTGGGTAGTCAATAAAATACTCCGGATAACTACCAGCGAGAGCATTGTTCAGGTTGTAGGACATAGCGCTGTTGAAAGCTGTCATTTTCACCGCGTAATTTTTAAAACCAATCCTCAGAAATGGGGTTAATGGCTGTAAAAATTTGAGAGCAGCACCAAACCGGGCTCTTTGGTCCAGTTGGGCTTCTGTTTTAGGATTTGATACACTTGCAGCTTTACCACGCATATAATCTATGCCTTTCCAGTTGCCTCCAATTACTGTTCCGACTTTGCCGGAGAATCCACCGAGGATTCCTTTTTTAATTGTACCCATGACGGTAATTTTAAATTGTTTATACTTGGACTTGGTATGGACTTGGTACGAACCAAACACGACCGAGACCTAATGTGTATGCAAGGTACGAAAACGTGGATTTTGATATTGATTAGTAGTTTATAATGCCTTGATTTGCTTTAATATGCACAAACTATTTTCATGTACTTTTTTTCTTTGGTCTAAAATTGTGGAATATGATAGCAGATGCCTTAAAAACCTTTTTTCAAAAAAAGAAATGTCAAATTTCAGGTATGATGATGATGTGCTGTTGAAATGGGAAATAACTGGCACCGGGAAGTGTGTGGGCAGTTATTCTCATTTCAATAGCATGATTAAACGATCAATTCAGGCTGTTTAAAGCGATAATGATCGATGACCGTGGTTTTTATGGGGCAAACAATTTCGCGGGTAAAAATAAGCGTAAATGATCCTATCGTGGGTTGGGAAAAGTGAGGGTGTTGAGGCACGAAACACTTACACGTGGGGTGCTGAAGCTGGTGAGGTGAACGAAATGAATTAGTGAGCGGCGACGCGAGGAACGAGCGTCAAAGCGAACGGTTGAATGAGTGAGACGAACCGGTTGCAAGCACAAAGGCCATGCGCGAACGCTCATTTATTTTTACCTGCACCATAAAAGGGCGGTGGGGTATTTGAGGTTTTTTTTTCGGGGCAAACACTACGCAGGGCATACCGCTGGTTGGCATGGGGAAAAGCAAGTGTGATGACTGAATGGAAAGTAGCGAATTGGGTTGGGTGGAATGGAGCTTCCCGTTTTGGCTTCGAGTTTCGGGTTGTGGGCAGGGAAGCCAAAGGGGAGCGGAATGAAACGGCGGGTTGGCATGAGCGCAATGGAATGAATGGAAGCACTCTTGCGTGGGTTGCCAAGGCTGGGGCTGACAATAAACGGAATGAAACGAAAGGTGGCGAAACGAAGTGTAGCTCCTGAAGTGTAATGGAGAGAAGCGGAAGCCACCTGCCGCTGGCATTTGCCGTAAAACAATACATGCCCTGCACCTTAGATGGGTGGTGGGGCTTTTTGTGGTTTTTTCCGGCGACTATGCTGATTAGAAAGATGCTGATCGAATACCGGGTGCGTGGGGTTCGTGCGGCTATTGTACATAGCGTGATTCTATGACAGTCCAGCCGTTTTTCAGGTGTTCGGCTGGGGGGTTACCTGTTATAGAATAGCGCGTTATGTATCAATAGCTTAGGGGTTTAATTTTTTGGCGTGTGTTTTTGTTTGTGGGCTTGGGCAACTCTTTGGTTTTGCTTTTACCTTTAAAATCAAAGCTTCAAAAGCAACAAGCAATGTGTTGCCAGTGGGATGGGTACAAAAATCGTGACGAAAAATTAAACCGAAGGGGCGGTATTGTATTTGGGCTAAATGAAATTTTTCAAATTAAGTCAGGCCACTACTTTAGAAATAAAGTTGAGTTTACTTGTAATCAAATCTTTATATCAGAATATGATTCTAATATTATTTGAACCTTTCTGTGGACACTGTCAAATACTTCAGGTTTATTTCTTAAAATATTAAAAATGGACTTAAATTTCAAGGAATTTGGAGAATCATAATGTATTGACAATAAAAACATCTTACCATGCTCAATATCAGTTGCATCAAAGATGAACGAAAACACTTTAACATTCTTAAAAATACCATCTACCACCCATAGATATTTTGGCAAATCACTAGTTAAGAAATTAAGCTTCTCTACAGGAGATGAGAAATTTTCCTTTCTAAGATTTGATTTAAGATCTGATACTGTAGCTAGATAAATATCCCAAACGATAAACTTTTTTGCTTCACTATCATTATTTGTAAACAAATCATAGTTTACACAAAAATTCAACTCAATAACAATCTGAAGAATAGAAACATAAGGAATCCTAATCTTATTATAAATTGGAATAAGAAGGGCATTAGGATAAGCCCTAACATGTTCATATTTCGGTTCAAGATCTGACCAATGAGTAGCTAAAGAACGATAACAATAATCCACCTCATCTTGTGACTTAGGATCGTCAAAAATAATTCTCGAATATGGACCAATTTGATCATCATGAACGTAGATTTTTTTCATACGTGATGATCTTAAAAATAAATTTGGAGGTTTCTTCGAATTGAATAATTCTTGTTTTCCGACTATTTCAAATGGGATATCGCTACCTTCATCCAATCCTAACGCATAACCACTAGATGTTACCGCATGAAAATCGATTTCTATGGGTTTAGTTAGTTTACGATGATCTATTAAATTCATACCAATAATGACTGGTATATTGCCTCTTATGAAAGCATAAATAAATGCTTTCATATAACTGCGATTAATAAAACCAACTGTTAGAGATTCAAGATTTACTGCTCTTATTGCATGAGCCATTTGCGATAGCATTAATCCTTTGTTAGGGAAAGATGTATCAGAAAGCTGAAAATATTTTGTAGCACTTTTTGTAATTTCGTACGGCGATGGAAATGAATGATGAAAGATTACACCAGTACTCTGAAAGGCAGACCATAAAGCACTTGTTGCACAGGCAGATACAGCCCTGTCTTGCTCTTGAAATGCCAAACTCCTAACATGAAGAGTCTTCCCAAAGAGATTAACTTTGTAATTATGAACTATAAGATATTCACGATTATAATCTCCATTGTCATTACAATATGGGCGTAAACAAGTACGACCAATTAGAGTTAATGGAATTGGTCTAAAAACAATAAATCCAACATAGTTTGAATTGGACAAAATGGATTTGCATTTTGTTTCTTCGGCTTTAATGACTTCAGTGCCAAAATTATTTAAAATCTCTCTTTCAAAATCAACTTTACTAAATGATGATTTAAAAAAATGAGCCCTGCAACATTTTTTAGGATAATTAATAAAGCACTTTGAATAATAGAATGAATAATCATCGAGATAATCCTTATCAATATATTCATACTCTAAAACTACTGTTTGAATCTTATGATATCGGAAATATTCATCAAAAAACTTAAAATGCTTATTTTGGGTTGTGGATAGATCTTCAATAAAACCTTTTTGTAGGAGCTCACTAGTTACATCTTCACTAGATTTATAGTGAATTACCTTATACTGTTTATCCATCTAGAGGCTAGATAGTGAACTGCTTAGACATAACTTCTCCGCTTACAATAATATTAGTATTAATGTAATCTAAGACATGATCAAGATAAGATTCTTGATCATTTTTTACTTTACTAGCATTAGTAGAATATGCTTCTATCAAAGACTGAAGCTTATCATCAAGCTCTTTGTCAGCTGTATAGTCCATATTTCAATTATTTAGATAAGGGTTCGCAAATGTAGTAACTTAATCAATACATCCAAAATAAATCTAATCAATTCTCTTTAGATCAAATATAACACTATTTTCTTCATCACCAACTATCCTATCAATAGAATAATCTGCACCATATTTTACACGTCGTTCGTCACTTAGAAATCTCTTATATAGCTTAGCAACTCGCACAAAAGGAATTATAGAATCTATAGACGTATAAACAAAATCAGTACCACTTTGTTTTAGAATTTTTAAACCTACATTCATATTCCCATTTAAATTGGCGATTGCTGGATTATCACACTCGAGTACAACTTCAGCTCCTTTATTATTAGAAATAAGTATTGTATTATTATTTGTATGAAACAAATCAGAAATTATTACATATTCCATTTCCCATTCTTTTTTTGATTTCAAAGGTTCTATTAACGAAATAAGAGAGTCAATAGATTCCGTTCTTACACAATGACACTTAAGAAAGACTGCATCTTTCCTGTTAAACTTTACTGTAACACTTGCATTTGCAATAGACTCAACATCACCGCTTGCTTTAAAAGCAAGCTCAATATCTGATTTCCGTGCAATTTGAAATTGAGAACTATCTGAAAATGAAGATGATTCAAAATAAATACCTAAGTTTGATTTTAAATTACCCATTTTCATAAAACAATTATTTACTATATAGCCAAAATCACCAAGCTCTAGCTTGGTATTGGGAGTCCAATTAGCATAATATGATTCAAACTCACTTCTAATCGAATTACAATAGATTTCTTTTGCACTCATTTTTATTTAATATTAGGTTAAAAATTAACAACTCACTTCACATGAATAAATTAGCTTGTAAATTCATGTTAGGAATAGAAAGTCATAATTCATAAATACACAATTTATCAAACATTCATTAAATCAAATGGCTCACTTTTATCTTCTTATATTTCTTCCCCATTCCTAAAGCAATGGCGGTTGGGTTTTTGATGATTAGTTCGCCTTTTTGCAGACCGGCAATGGCTTGCTTAATTTCCTGAAATTCATTTCCTGAAACACCAAACAAGTCACGAATTACTCCGTCGTTGATGGACTGCTGTTTCATGATTAACGGATATTGTGCATTCGCGTAGAAATCGAAATACTCACTCTTGTAACTATCCATATTCTGGGTTGCGAGAATAATGCTCAATCCTTTATTCCGGCCAACGGCAATCAGGTCGCGAAGCGGCTTGTTGTCAAAACCTAACATGTAATGTGCTTCGTCAATAATGGTGAAATGGCGGAGTTCAACGCAATCTTCGTCAATCGCCTGTTTCGGTAGTTTTTCGTAGATGGTATTCAGCTTTGAAACAATGAAATAAACTATTGCTTTTGCGATTGGACCATCTTTCGGGAAACCGTCCATTTTCACAATGTAACTGTCTTTGATCAAATCAATCTGATCTTCTTTGGCAAACAGATTGGTTCTGATTAGCTGTTTTAATACCGATTTTATACTATCGTCTTTGTCTTTATCCTTATCGGGTTGAATTGAAATGTATTCCTTCAATATCAAATCAAAAGTAACTGCTTTGTTTTGTGTCCGCTTGTATGAATTAATGATGGCTTCTGATAAACGGTTGCTCATGTTGGCACTCATACGGGCGTTATCAATGGCACAAATAGCATTCGATAATTCGGTTGAATACAGGTTGATTTCGTTTTGAGCCTTACCGATAAACTCTTTAAATGGGTTGAATGGCAGTGGAGATGCAATAGGGTCAAGGATTGCACTTCGGTCAACTTCAAAAAGGTTGAGCCAACTGTTATTTGCAGGGTCGGAAAATTCACCTTTGTAATCAAAGAGCAGAAAATTAACCGGATATTGACTTTCGATGGATAATGTCCTGATTTCATTGAGCAATACCGCCAATAAATTCGATTTTCCGGAGCCGGTTGTTCCTGCCACCAATATTTGCGTATTTGTTATATCCCTTCCATTCAGATTTAACATGGCCGGAATATTGTCTTCATAAGTGCCAATATTCAGGTTTAAAGTTGGGATTCTTCCGGCTTTGGTTGTGCTTCCAAGATTAACCGTATTCAATAGCCATTCATCCAAAATGGTATCGTTTATAAGGATTTTGCTTCCACGGATAATTTCAGCATTGATAATCTTGCTTTTGATACTGGCGTTTTCCCAATCAATTTCGATACCCTGATAACGCAATTTAAGCAAGGCAGAATAAACAGCCCCTAAATTATGAAGCGTGAAAAGCGTTTCAAATATCCTGTTGCTGGTTTTTGACATTTGAATCTGCTCAATAACTACCAGATCGCGGTGTTCTTTGCTTGATAGACCGGCAAGCAGACAAATTCGCATAATCTTATTTCCATTGATGGCAACCACTTTTTGACTATTGGAATACTTTTCGAGGTTTATACGCTGTTCAATTTTTGTACGAACTTCGTGCAATTCCTCCATTAGTCCTTCGGCCTGACGTATGTTTTGTAGGTTGATTATACTCATCGCTTAGTTGTTTAAAGTTTTGCCAAAATAACCGGGAATTATTTCTGTCAACTGCTTTTCCCTATCACGAAGCAGGGTGTATGCCTTTGAGATAAAAGGTACTATCTTCTCAAAATCGCTGCCCGGCCTTATTTCGCTATCCGAACTCAATAGAATGGTTTGATGAGATAATTCAGGAAAATAATTTTCCAAGACTGTTGACCGACTGGTTTCATCCAAAACTCCCATAACGGTATCAATCATCACCGGTGGATCATAGTCGCCAAATTCGTGCAACGATTTTAATAATACCTGAACAACGATCTGTTTGGATGCTGTATTCAATTGATTCAAATAAACCTCATTCCCTGAAGTATGGAAAATTTTGAATGTAAGATTGGATAGGTTTTCAGATAATTCAACTCGGTCAATCACATCGCGGTAAGCTGTCAAATTGATGTTCAAATCATGCTTCATTCTCATTTCAATTTGTTGCTTTTTCACCTTCAGCAATTTATTGGCGACATCTTCAAAAAAGGCTTTCAGTTTGCCTAAAGTATCGTATTTCGGGTCGGGTTCCTGACTGATTTGAATATCGTATTGGTGAAGCCTTTTGGAGATTTTGGTTATTTCACCTTTGATTTCAGCAATTAAAATTTCGTATTTTTTGATGTTGCTTTCGTTATCTTCATAAGCTTTCAGCAATGAATAATCACGTCCGGTTATTTGAGCTTTCATTTGTTCAATCTGCACCTCTAAGCCGGGTACTTGATTTAACGACAAATTAAGTTCTGTTTGTTGCTGATTGAGTACTGGAAAAGCATTGACGGTTTTTTGATTCAATAAATCTTCCAATGCCTTGACCTCTGAAAAGTCCAGAAATTCGTAACTATCAGGCAAATTCGGATTACTGATTTGAGCCACAACATAGTCCACCAAATCTGAGAGGGCAATGTCTTTTAGTAAGAGTTTATTTTGGAGAAGGTATTGCAAAACTGATCTGCTGATAGCTTCAATCTGATCGGGATTTACATTTGAATTGCTTTGCTGTTGTTTCTCGTTTTTGATTTTCAGGATTAGGCCGATCTCCGATTTTATTGCTTCGACTAATTTTGGAAGACAAACATTGATCTCCATGTCTTTGACGAAATTATCCAAATCATTTCGGAATAGTTCTTCCTTTTTCTGGATGGCTTCAATCTGATTTTTGGTCTGATCTATTTTGCTTTTGATGGTCGATTCCTGATTCAGCCCATTTTTCAAATTGTCGTATAACTCTTTGCCCGAAACGGAATATTGTAAAGCATCCTGAAGATCGGTTTCAATGGCTTTTAATTCTTCTTCTTTCTTCTTTTTCAAATCGAGTAAATCCAAATACTCTTTCTTTTCGTTGGCAACCTGTAACCTTTGAGCAGTATAGGTCTGATAAAGACTTTCAGAAGATTTTGCCAATTGCATGTATTTGTTGAAACCCATTACATTCTCAATATTTTCCTTGATCACCCGGTTCAACTGATCTTCCTTCAACAAGTTTCCGGCTTCCATGGCATCGAACAAAAAATATCTGCTCAATTCCTGGGGCAAATTAGCTTTGATGATCTTATTTAATTGAGCTTCCTGTTCGGCTCGCTGCGCTGGTGGCGTTGCGGTTCCGTACAGAAATATGGTTCCGTTCATGTTTAACCTGACACTTTCAACCGGATTGCCAGAGGGGTTGATTATATAGGTGCGGGTAAGCACATATTGTTGTTCTTCGTTCAGAACCTTCCCTGAAAAATGAAGTTCTAATTCAATTTTTTCATCTTCTTTGCCCAATGCTCCTGCATTTAGCAACTCCTTAAATTGCCGTGGAGAGTTTATTTGTAAACCATACAACGCACCGTAAATAGATTCAAAAAGGGTCGTTTTCCCACCGCCGTTTACACCACCAATCAAAATAATCGGGCTATCCTGATCGACAGAAATATCCAAGTCGAGATTGAGGTAAGTCTTGAAGTTTTTGGCTTTTATACGTTTGATTAGCATGGCTACTTTATTTTTTGAAGTGCTTTTTCGATTACTTTTTCAATCGACTTTTCATCGATTTCCTGATTGCGGATTTTTCGCTCGTGGAACTCTTTGAGCAAATCTTCTTTCACCCAATCGAACTCCAATTTATGATCGGTGCAAAGTGTTTCAATCAGGCTGATATCCTCTTTGCGGATGCCATAATGCAGAAATGTGGTGTCTAATCCTTTTTTTGCCATGACTTAGGTTATTTTAGTTAGTTGCCGGATTAAAATAATCCCAACCCTTTAGTTCCTTGGTATTTTCGATTCTGTTTGCGCAATATTGCCAGGTTGTAACTTCAACTGTTCTCCGGCCAATGATGATACCGCCAACAGTTTTCATCCCTTTTGTATTTCGCAGTTCAACGAACTCAATCAAAGCGTTGTGTTTCAGGTGAGCATTTGCCGGGTCGCTTCCTTCTGTTTTTGTATCGAATAAATAGGTCATATTGTTTTTTGTCCTGATCACAAAATCAGGATAAAACAGCCTTTGTTCGCCGATATAGTCGAGGTAAGGAATGGCGAAATGTTCTTTTGCATTTTCTCCGTTTTTATACCACCAATCCAGATTTTCTTTGTTCTGTTCCAAATAATCACGGAAAGCCTTTTCAGGATTGGAAACCCGGTTGCTCTCGAAGAAAGGCAACAAAGCATGTGCTTCGGTTCCTACCAATGTGTAATTTTCGTTGTAAATGCGTTCCGGCGGTACTTCCCATTCATATTTCTGAATGTCTTTTGTGGCTGTTTTAGCATGTTGCTCCAGTACGAGTTCATATTCTTCGCGGGCTTTGCTGATCAGCTCAATAAATTGAGGTTGATTGTTTGGATAGAGCATGATTTTGACAGAATCAAATTCACTGTATTCCAGGTACTCTTCAAACAACATTTTGAGCGACATTTCCAAAACCGGAGTGGAGTCAACCGCTGCAAAATTCCCCACATTTGCTTTGCAGAACTGACGAAACAATCCATTTAACTCGTCAGGCGTTTTGGCGAAACGTGCAGTTTCGTCAACTCGTTTAATTTCTTCACCACCTGTCAAATGTACATTTTCGGGAATCACAATTTCAATGGTTGATATGTCGAGGTTGATCATTTTCGATTGTAATTGCTGACAATTTCTGGCAGCAACTCCCTCTTCCTGAAGTTCGCGTGACAAACCCCAATGTTTTTCGGCCACTTCGTATAATGTCTTCCTAAATTTGGAGCCCAAACGGTTACGGAGAATCCGGGTATTGATGTAAGTGGATTGAAGGTTGACCGTTTTATAGTTTTCAATCCTCAGTGCGCGATTCATAGTAATGTAATTCATGTCGTCGCGGATGATCTCAATCTGGTTACGGCTGACGTTTGTATAAACATAGCCCTGATTCAACGTTGCATCGGGATAATGTTTTTGTTCGGGCATCCGGAGAATGCGTCCAACGGTTTGAATGGAAAAAGTTTGACTGTGCAGTTCCCTGAATATTAATAAAACTGCTGCTCGTGGACAATCCCAACCTAAAGCAATAGCTTGTTTGAAAAGCAAAACCTCGGTCATGTTATCGGGTTTCTCGATGTCTTCCAAATTCTCTTTCCGGGCTGATAACCAAACAGCAAGTTTGTTGTTTTTTGTGGTAATTCCTTTGTAAACGTCAAGATATTGAATGACCTGCTCAATGTACTGTTCATCTTCGGCACTGTTGGTTTCCTTCTCGTCGTTAGGTAACTGAATAAGCAACAGCGGATTAATATTTATTCCCAATTTTTGGTAGGCTTGAAGCAACTGTTCCCGTTTTTCGAGGGCAACATCCATTAAAACCTGATTTAGGGTTCTTCCTTCCTGTCGGTACTCGTCCAGAGCGGGGTTCAGAATGATGCCTTCTTTGATCATTTCGGCTTTGATCACATCCGTGCGTTCAACAATGGTTTTGTAGTCGCCATTAGTAACCGGAGTTGCTGAAACCCGGATTTCGATTTTGGCCTGAATTTTCTGCAATACTTCGGCTGCCCGTTTTGCTGTTCTTGGGCTTGCAAACATGTGTTCTTCGTCAATAATCACAATGATTTCGGTATCGTTTAACCGGGCATGATTGATGTAAGCATACAAGGTTTTGCCCTGTTCGTTTTCACGAACCATCAGGTTTTTTTCTTTGTTGATGCTTTCCCAATTCACAAACAATACTTCGTTTGGCTCAATACCATTTCCCGAAACATCTTCGAAAAAGATGGGACGAATGGATCGTAATTCAGAAAAATAGTTTTTTAAAGACTTGTAACTCTGGATGTATAATTTGTTGGGGGCAATCCACACGAAAGCGGCTTTTCGTTTTTCTAATTCCAGTTTTTCGGGAAGTTCTTCGCAGAGTTTGTTCAGGAAAGCGGCCATCATAATGGTTTTACCGGCACCCGTTGGAGCTTTAAAAATTAGCGGAATGCGGACACCTGCACGGTTTAACAGTTTGTATGTATTTTGCAGCAAAGTATCGACTGCCTCATCCTGGTACTTTTTGAGTGTAATCATGTTTCGCTCTTAGCTAATCGAATAATTCGGGTTGACTGTCAATGGCATCTTCTTCTAATTCGGGTATAGATTGCCGTTTCTTTTTTGGCAATACGTTCAGAAATGCTTTGTAAATAGCATCGGGCAAGGCGCAAAGCGTTATGAAAGGCAATACCTCTTCAAATTCTTCGGTAAACGGATATTGACCGGGACTGAAAACATAAACCTTGATTCCATCTTTGGGAACCCGATTGTTTGAGATAATGGATTTGATCATTTCAACCGATGTTTCAATAGCCGAATCGTCGTACACCACTAACATTCGCTTGTCGTTCTCTTCAAAAAATCGGATGTTTTTACTGTCCGATTTGTTAGTGAAGACGAAATCCACGGTCTTTTCATCGTAGCAATCTTCTTTGATGCAAAGTAACTCCGTAGCCAATCTTGTAAGCTCGCGTTTATTCTTTAGGCTGGGTTCGCGGCCAACAAATTCACTCTTGTAATACCTTAAATTGTTATTGGTTAAACCCGAAACCCATTCTCCTTTACTATTGGTATATCCTTGTATTACCCGCCGGTTGCGCTCGTAAGTAACTTCTTCACAAATGTTGTTTTCGTTGTTGGTGACCAAAATACACTGTCGGTTCCCTCCATCGTCAGCATTCAATTGCATGGTGGCGTGAAGGGTTGTTCCCGAACCGGCAAAAATGTCGAGAATAGTAGATTCCTTTTTTGAACCTTGTAAAAGACAATAATTGATTAATCCAATAGGTTTTGGGCTTCTAAAAAAAGCTTCTGGAAGAACCTCTTTTAATGCTTTTGTACCAGCATCAGTTGAAAATTCTGTACCAGACCAAAAAGATTTCGGTTTAATTCTTTTTATTTCTTCATCGCTATTATGCAAATAATCCTTTTGATAGACATCAAATTCATTCCTCTTTTTTACAATCTGAATAACAATCTCATCTTTTCTTTTTAGTAATGTTTCTCTACCCCAACGCCAATTACCTTCCTTTCCGTTTGATAATTTTGGAATAATTATCGAAGGATTTTGGATTTCATTTTCATCCAAACTCCATTTATTTGTGAATTGGTCATAGTAAATAGGATAAAATAAATTTGGGCGGTCTTCTCGTAATGAACTGTCACCTCTTTTTCTAAGTCCAAGCAATCTATATTTGCCTTTATTATCAGTTAGCTTATAATCAGCAATATAATCATCAGGCGCAATAACACCATTTGTTGCAAAATCACCATTTTTATAGATCAAAACATATTCATGTGCAGTTGCAATATATTTTTCATCACTTCTTCCTTTCAAATTATTAACAACTGTAATATTTCCAACGAGATTGAACTCATAAAAAACTTCATCACAAAGTATCTTCAATTGTGCCTGTTCATTATCATCAATACTTATAAAAATTACCCCTTTATTGCTAAGAAGACGTTTTGCAATTCTCAGTCGTTTATCCATAAACGAAAGCCATTTGCTGTGACGGTAACTGTCTTCTTTATCTACAAAAGTATCGTTGTATTTAAAATCTTTGTTACCGGTGTTGTATGGTGGGTCGAAATACATCACATCAATCTGGCCTTCGTGGGTAAAAGTAAGCGCGGTAAGGGCGTGGAGGTTGTCGCCTTCGATTAGGATGTGGTTGGGGGCTGAAGCCCCACCCCGACCCTCCCCGAAAGGGAGGGAGGAAGAATCGCTCTTTTCAATATTTTCGGGTTCAAACAGTAATTGTTGCGGATTTTGTGCGGCCTTTTTTTGCTCCCCTCCTTCGGAGGGGCTGGGGGAGGCTGTTATTCTTTTTTCTACAACTTCACGTAATACGGGCAGTTGGGTGCGGAGCTGTTCTTCCACATCTTCGGGTTTGTCTTCCCAAACTAAGCCGTATTTCTTTTTGGTATTAACAAGATTTATGAGGTAAGCGCGTTCGTCTTGCGAAATGCCTTCGAGTTGTTTTATTTTTTGGATTAGGTCAGTTTTGTTCATTTAGGGCAAAATCTATTTGAATTGATTGGTTTTTTGTAAAATAAAACGTTAAAAATAGGGATTTCTGAATAAACAAACATCAATCAATTAAAGCTAATTTCATCAAATTGTACAATATAAATCTAATTCAGGGATTAAATTGATCAATGTGGACATCTTTTGCCGATTTTAATAAATAGGACAGAGGATTTGTAGGAAACGTAGGATACTTCGACAGGCTCAGTAACCTACTTCGAAAGGCACCCGCTTGTATAATAATATTGAATGAAATTTGGAAGATTCAATTATTCAGGGAAGTCAATAACTGTTTGAGGTTTAAAAGTTGATGTTATAGGTTGCGACTTTATATCAATAAATAAAACATTTTTAAGGGCAGGAAAACTTTCGAATAATGGTTCAACATAGTTCTTGATTAACTTACCATCTTTTGTGATGAAACAATCAATGTTGTTGTTAACTATCAATTGTGCTAATAGCTTATAATCATCTTTAATATCATGCTTATCGACCCCATTTGCATTGATACCATTTTTCTCTTTCAATGTCTTGGCAATATTGCCGGTTTGAAAACCATCGACATAGTTAAAGGTAAGATGCTTGAAATGGGTGCTTGGAAAATCAGCAACCAAACTATTATGCCAATATTCAGCTACAACTATTGGGGATAAATAATACTCAATATTATTTTCATTAAAATATTGAAAGTAATCCAATGCATTCTGATGGCATTCTTTGTCTTTACCTGCCAATTCAATTAGAAAACAGGTATCTACTAATACTTTAGAAATTATTTTCATCCCTTAATTTACGTGTCCATTCAGCGGAATCAGGAATGTTTTCCCAATATTTTGAATGTTGGTTTATAAAATTATCAAGTGATTCGCCTTCCAGCTTACCCGAATATGTGTAAAACTCTAAAAATTCATATTTTTTAAGACATTCGAAAGTCGAAATGTGCTGTTTGACTCTTACCTTTATGGCTGCTGGTTTGTATAGTCTGTTATCTTGGTTTGTAATATCTCCTTTAGAACAGTAAATTGTAATATTTCCAATTTCTGTATCAAGATGAATATTTGGCTCGTTCTTGCCTCCCATATCAGTTATTGTTCCATATAGAATTTTCTCAACATCAACATAAAGACTAAGGTCCGTTTTAAAATCAGAATCCTTATCTATTCTTAACAGAGATTGACCGTTATGAAGAAAATTAAAATTCAAAGTGTCATTCGATTTAGCATTCTTTTGCCATTTTTCAAAAACCTTAGAATATGTCGGATCAATATTATTTAAAGTCCCGGAGGCTTTTAGAACGCTAACATCGTTATTAAACGAGTTGATAAACATTGCACTAGCCAGAACGACTATTTTTAAACTTCCTTCCTCTATTAAAAAAAAAGCTTTTTCTTCAATCCGCTGCTTGTCTATTGTTTTTTTTACAATATCAGAAATATCGGAAATGTAATCTTTGAATAAAGTAATGTCAATAGTATGAGGTGAAATTTTTTCACCATCAACAATACCATCAATAATTATTTCAAAAGTATCAGACATAAAAGGTTAAATTTTCGATTAATAAAAGTATGAAATATTAACACACAAAGTATATTGTTATTTTGAATTTGAGTAACGAGCTATTAGAATTAAAAAACATTCTATTTGCCTCTTTATATCTCCTTTAATACGTTATCAGATTTTAAGTTTAATTTGCTTTAAATTGCATCGTTTTTTCGCCACAACAAAAGGTGTAATTAAATCCGGCAGTTGTTCAAACAGTTTGTTTTGAAAAAGTACGGTTCTGTGAGGTTCAGGTGCAAACTTGCGATAGTTTGCAATTTGTGCATGTTCAATTTCAATTTTTTTAAGTTGGTGCTTCACAACAATAAATCCGACTTTTTGTGCTTCGACTTTCATCCGGCAAACCGTTGGGATTGATATTCCGATGGCTTTTGCCAAATATTCTAGTGGCAAAGAGTAGGAACGAAAGCCCAGGCACTTCCGGGAACGTCCTTTATTCATTCCGACCTTTGTTAGCTTTCGTCCTTCCTCTTTGAATTTTTGTTGGTCGATCCACCATTTATTCCGGGCGATGGTTGTAAAAATTGCCGTGTAAACAAAAGCGTTGAAGTTTTTAAAATCGTATTCGTCCCAGAGAATGCCGGTCTTTGTAGATAATTTTGTGCGGCGGTGTATTAATTTAAAACTGTTTAAATGATAATTTCCGGTTTTTGAGTTTAGACCTATCCATTTGTTTTCCAACAGCCATTTCATTCGGTTATTTAATGTTTGGCGGTTGACAGAAAGATCGTGATAGGCAGCGAACATCAACTGATTGGTCAGTTTGAAATGTCCGCTGCATTTTGTTTTTAGCCAACAGAATAGCTGGAATTGCCCCAAACACTTTTTTTGAAAAGAATAAAAGCATAATGAGGCCGGGATGTTTAGGAACTTGGGGTTCACTTTTTATTGTAATGCATGTTTAATAAAGCTTCGATATCAGAAGTTTTATAATAGATTTTACCATCAATCTGCGAATAGGGCAACGTGCCGTTGTCGCGGTGCATTTGTAGTTTACGGGTCCCAATTTTTAGAATTGTTGCAACTCTTTTGCCTTCGATCCATTCTTCAGTGAGAATTTGTGCATGGGTTTTTTTCATTTCAGCAACTGACTTGCCTAATGCTTCTATATCGTGCTTGATGCACGAAATTAATGTTGGTAGTTCGTTCATGGCTAAAGATTAATCTGGATTAAACTTTGATTTAGCTCATGGCGTTTGTAGTAAACACGATTTCCAAGTCCGTATGCTTTTATCTTTCCTTTTTTAGTCCAGTTATGGACGGTTGATAAATCGACTTTCAGAAGTTGTGCAACTTCATTTCGGGTTAAGTACTCGGTAGGTTCTTTGGGTTGAAATTCGGCTTTTAAGAGGCTGATCTCATCCTTTACACCGTTGATAATTGCTTCGGTAAGTTGTTGGGGCGTTGCGTTGTGCAACTGTGTTACATTTTCCATCGTGGATATTTAAAAATTTATATCCACAAACTAAATGCACAAGTATTTCAAGTATTTGGCAGGTAAATGTTCAATAAGTATTCAAAAACTATTCATTTCAGGTTAACCTTTCAAGCTTTTCAGAAAGTTGCTTCTTAAGCGACCTAAAATAGGTTGAATCTGGTCTGAATACTTCAAATTGGCACGTTGTATTTTGGAAAGCTTAATCTTGCATTCTTCCTCTAAAAATGAAATATATTGCAATTGAGAACACAAAATTAACTGTTCGTATTTTAGATAATGGAAAAGATATGAGAATTTCGCTTTTGGCGATTTGTCATCACGTGTATAATTCTGCACCAGGTATAAAAAAAGATCGTACCCTCCGTCATTAAATATTTGGTGATGTAAATTTGTGACGACTGGAGAAACCGGCTTTAATGATTCTTTCGTTGTGTCATTATCCTCGTTGAGTTTATCTTTCAACACACTAATTGCAAAGTTGATATTCATGTATGAAAAAGGATGAGTTTTTCTCCTCATTGTTTCATAATCATTAAAACTTTTAAACTTCGTAAATCCAGGAATTATTGATTTAACTTCAATTTGTGGAATTTCCCAGCCTTCCTTAATGTAAATATTGAAGCTTTCCTGGTGTATTCTTTCGTTCAAATTCATCATTCGATAGACGTCAATTTCAGTTAAAATCATTTTCACCTTAACCGCGTCGAAATTGCTGGTAATTTTCTCTAAATAGTTGAAAATTTCTAATTCTGTTAGTTCAAATGGAGTGGTATATTCTTGCTTGTCTGTAAGTAAAGGGGATATCTGAGAATGCCATTCTTCGTCTAATTCTGATATGAGATCGTTAAATTCCGGTTTGGTGCCAATAAATTTAAGTTTATTTCCTATTGTCAATTCATACTCTTGTCTTTTCTCGGTTATTGTATCTAAGAAATCTATAAGAGTCATGTCTAAATAATTGCCAGTCATAATGCGAAAATTTAGGTTATCAGTTAATCAATTTGCTTTTTTCACAACTTTTAAAACCGGTTTCTTTTTTGCCTTGATTGCTGCCTTGCTCCAATAATCGGCTAGCTGAATCGCATAATCGGTTGGGGACTTGCCAATATATTCCAAAAATTGCATTTCTGTACTATGAGCGGTTATGTTTATGAGCAATGCAGTAGGAATTTCGCCGTAAAAGTTTGAAGCAAATGAGCGGCGGCAAATATGTGAGGACACTAATTCCCATTTTTCAAAGGATCCGTATTTCTTGCGTTTGGTATCTTTATCCATTAGGCCGCCCTGCACTTTCTGGGTAATATCGGCAATTTTGGCAATGTCTTTTATGTGATCGTTGAATTTTTGTGCGCTTATGGCTGTTGGAAATTCACCGTTTCGCTTTTTGAGTATTTCTTTTACTTTGGGGTGAATGGGGATCGCAACTTTCTTCCCTGTTTTTTGCTGGGTTAATTCAATTAATTCTAATCCATTTCGGATATTAATATTTTGCTTCTTCAGAATTAGCAAATCAGAAACCCTCTGACCAATGTAACAACCAATAATCAGCCAATCTTTGGCGTTTTCTAATGCTCCACGAGTGAAAGCAGCTTTTTCAATTTTTGCAATTTCATCAAATGACAGGAAAATCTTATCCACTTTTTCAGTGTAACCCTTAATCATTTCCAATTGCGGATGGGCTTCAATTCCGTTTTTCCGAGCATCGTTGCAAACGGTCTTAATAAAGCGGATATATCGACCGGTTGAATTGGCAGCCAATTTTTCAACTTCGTTAAAGTATTTGATCAGATCGTTCCTGAATTGCATATCAATCTCCTTGATATAGTATTCTTTCTTTTTGTACTTTTCGAAAGCTTTGATCTTGTTTAGGATGGTTTTGTATTTTTTCTCGGTAGCATGAGAAACACCTCTTTTGCCTTTTGAGTCAACTTTATTTGGCAAACAGTCGATGTAATATTGAAAGTAATTAGTTAGCCGGTCCTTGTCGCTTTTTTCTTTCTTGTGTAGAAATTCATCAATCTGATCCTGAAGCCAGTTGCCGTTAATCTCAACGCCCTGGGATATGGCACTATTATAATTTTCTTCAATTCTGGTGCTAAGATTGTCCAGATCGGTTTTGAGTTTCTTTAACTTCTCATCGCGTAGAAATGGCTGACCTTTGGTATCATTCCAATCTATTGGATTAACGATGTAGTTGGTTTTTCTTTTAAACACATTATTCCGGTCGATTGACAAACGTAAATAGATGTTTGCATTGTCGTTTTTGCTTTGGATAATACATTTAATTGTTGCCATGATTTTGAATTTTGTTATTCAAATATACAAAATCTAGTCAACCATTAGTCAACGGGAGTTCAATTTAATTCAATTTAGATAGATGTTATTCAACAACAATTGCGTAAATATGTGTCTGTAAGTAATTGATATTTAGATAATATATGTAGTATTTGCTGATGTTTTGAATATGTGTAAAATGGGGTGCATTGGTTCCGATATTCTCCACTTTTATTATCAAAGAGTTACAGATTAAAAACTGTAGCTCTTTTTTGTTTTTGGACAAACAAAATCACCAACATCTTCCGTTTAATTCATCCAACAATCTAATTTAATTTTCATCCAATCTGCTTTACATATTAGCAATATTCAAAAATAAATATGCTCTAAATATATTTACAAAACATAACCAAGATGCAGTTATTTTTGGCTTACAAAGTTATCTTTGTATTTAAACCAATGAACAACCAATCGACCGCCAATTATGAACCTGATTTTTACAATATATTCTGTATTCTTTCTGGCAACCACAATGGTCTCATTTTTTGTTGCATTTCTTGCCTGGCAAAGACGATCGGTAAATGGAGCAAAAGAGCTTATTTTACTGATGATTGCAATAGGATTAGGAGCATTTTGCCTCATATTTGAGACCGCTTCTCTTTCAATTTCCGAAAAGATATTATGGTCGAAACTCGAATTTTTTGGTGGCATTACTACGCCGGTGTTTTACTTAATTTTTGTCCTCCGTTATACTGGCAAAAACAAATTTCTTTCTCTTAAATATCTAATCCTTTTATTTATTATTCCAGTAATCACTCTTGCACTCACAGTAACCAACGAAAAACATGGCTTGATCTGGACTGGATTTTCAGCAATATCGGAGGAAACAAATCTTATGGAATATTACCATGGGCTAGGATTCTGGCTCGGGTATATAGTCTATTCTTACCTCATGTTGCTATTGTCGGCCATCAACTTAATTGCGTTTATTCTTCGGCAAAATAAGCATTTTCA
>Ga0302292_1000765_pt1 | contig 21871 bp, 14 predicted proteins | sample III_Fen_N2_1_FD_194553 | JGI IMG/M metagenome (GOLD analysis project Ga0302292, IMG submission 194553) | Peat permafrost microbial communities from Stordalen Mire near Abisko, Sweden - III_Fen_N2_1 | ecosystem: Environmental > Terrestrial > Soil > Wetlands > Permafrost | place: Sweden: Abisko...
AAACGTTGCAAGTGCCAATTACGGTGCAAGTAGCATTCAAGTGCTTGAAGGATTGGAAGCAGTACGCAAACGCCCTGCCATGTACATTGGTGATATCGGCATAAAAGGGTTACATCATTTAGTATATGAAGTGGTGGATAATTCAATCGATGAGGCAATGGCCGGATTTTGTAATAACATTCAGGTTTTTATCAACGAAAATAATTCTATTACAGTTATTGATAACGGACGTGGTATTCCTGTCGACATGCATGAAAAAGAAGGCAAATCGGCATTGGAAGTTGTTATGACTGTTCTTCATGCCGGTGGTAAATTCGACCATGGAAGCTATAAAGTTTCGGGAGGATTACACGGTGTAGGGGTATCGTGTGTGAATGCACTTTCTACTTTTTTGCATGTGGAAGTCTCACGTAACGGGAAACTGTATATGCAGGAATACGAATGTGGTACACCCAAATTTCCGGTTAAAGAAATAGGTACTTCGGTTATAAACGGCACCCTTACAACATTTTTACCAGATAGTACTATTTTCATAGAATCAGTTTACAAATGGGATATTCTGGCAAACCGCCTGCGTGAATTGTCATTTCTGAATGCAGGAATAACCCTTACATTGACTGATAAACGTGTAGTGAACGAAGATGGAACTTTTAAAATGGAAGTATTCCATTCAAACGAAGGATTAAAAGAATTTGTTGAATATATCGATGAGGCACGTGAGCCACTGATCGAAAACATTATCCATATTTCGACAGAAAAAAACGGAATACCTGTAGAAATTGCAATGACTTATAATACGTCATACAATGAAAACGTACACTCTTACGTAAACAATATCAATACGATAGAAGGTGGAACACATTTGGCAGGTTTCCGTCGCGGTCTGACCCGTACGTTGAAGAAATATGCTGAAGACAGCAAAATGCTTGAAAAACTGAAAATTGAAATCAGTGGTGATGACTTCCGTGAAGGACTTACTGCTGTTATTTCCATTAAAGTTCAGGAGCCACAATTTGAAGGTCAGACTAAAACCAAACTTGGAAACAACGAAGTTATGGGTTCGGTTGATATGGCTGTAGGTGAAGCTCTCGGAAATTATCTTGAAGAGAATCCCAAAGCAGCACGCATCATAGTTGAAAAAGTAATCCTGGCAGCAACAGCTCGTTATGCTGCACGTAAAGCCCGTGAAATGGTACAACGTAAGTCTCCATTATCAGGTGGAGGATTACCGGGAAAACTGGCCGATTGTGCTGATAAAGATCCTGAAAAATGCGAATTATTCCTTGTCGAAGGGGACTCAGCCGGTGGAACTGCCAAACAGGGTCGTAGCCGACAGTTTCAGGCCATCCTGCCTTTACGTGGTAAAATTCTGAATGTTGAGAAAGCAATGCCGCATAAAGTTCTGGAAAGTGAAGAAATACGCAATATATATACCGCTTTAGGCGTTACTATCGGAACCGAAGATGATAGCAAGGAGCTAAATATTAAAAAACTGCGTTATCATAAAATCATTATCATGACTGATGCTGATGTGGATGGTAGCCACATAGCCACACTGATTATGACTTTTTTCTTCCGTCATATGAAAGCACTGATTGAACAGGGATATTTATACATTGCTACCCCGCCTTTATATTTATGTAAAAAAGGGAAAGTGGAAGAATACTGCTGGACAGATGGCCAACGACAGGCGTTTATTGAAAGATATGGTGGGGGTGTTGAAGGAGGTATTCATACACAACGCTATAAAGGTTTGGGGGAAATGAACGAAACTCAGTTATGGGATACCACTATGAACCCTGAACACCGGACATTACGCCAGGTGAATATCGAAAACGCTGCCGAAGCCGATCACGTTTTCTCTATGCTAATGGGAGATGATGTGGCACCAAGACGTCAGTTTATTGAACAAAATGCTACTTATGCCAAGATTGATGCATAAATGTTGATTGGTTGATTAGTTGATTGGTTGACTTAAAACAATAAAATGAATATAGCCGTTTTTTGTTCTTCAAGTAATAATATCCCCTTACACTATAAGCAAGCAGCTTTTCATTTAGGTGAATTAATAGCCGGAAGCGGGAATACGCTTGTGTACGGAGGTGCAACAGGTGGTTTGATGGATTCAGTGGCAGAAGGAGCCCAGAGTAAAAACGGCAAAATCATTGGCGTAATAGCACAGGCAATTCTTAAAATGAATCGTAAGAGTGCACTGCCTACAGAATTTATTCTGGTTGAAACAATGAGTGAACGAAAGGTACAAATGAGACTTATTAGCGATTATTTTATTGTACTCCCCGGAAGCTTTGGGACACTTGATGAAATGCTTGATATAATTGCTTCGGGAATTGTCGGAGAACATAAAAAACCATTGATTTTAGTGAATCAGGATGGTTTTTACGATCAGTTTATTCAACAAATAAATTATATGCGCAGCGAATTATTTATTCCGCCTGAAGAAAAATACAAACCTCACATTGTTCAGAATATTCAACAAAGCATGGAATTTATAAATTTAGCAACTAAAAACTCATAATTAAACCGTATTATGAATCTTTTTTGGAAAAAACTCTTTAGAGGTATTACACCTACTGCAAAGCTTGAAAGAAATGAAGCAGCTCTTTTAAAAGCAATGCATCGCTATGCAGAAGTAGAAAATTCTGTTGAACTTACCGAGTATAAAAAACTGTTTCACTTAGTAAAATCAGCCGTTTTTCAGGACAATAAAAAGATTCTTAAAAACCGGAAATACAAGGATACAGAAGAATACAGGAATACCACAAAGTGTAAGAAACTTCAAAATGCACCCGGCATTCGAATGTATTATCAGGTACTTCAATCTGATAAATTAAAGCAATACATTCATTTTAAATCAACTCCCGATTATGAATTGCTGGGGGACAAGAAAAAGGTAAAATCATCGGACACTCTTAATAAATTCAAACAATTTGAGCATTCAAAAGCTTATAAAACCTTTATACGTTATAATGATTCGTATATTATTAAGGAATTTGAACTATTGAAAACAAAAGTTGCTTCCACTGAATTTAAAAAAGCCAATGAATTTTGGGCTAATGAAAACCGTTGGCAGGGTACACCTGAATTTGCTCAACAACAACGTTTTTACGAGCTTGCTAAAAATCCGGATATAGTATTTTATGAAAATGAAAAACCTGAACGATTTGAAAAACAACGGGCATTGAAACTTTCTTTTCATGATGAATTTGAGGGGAATATACTGGATAAATCTCACTGGGACTTTGGATTTCATTACAAAAGTGATAAACTTATTAGTGACCATTCCTTTAGCAATGAAAATCAGGCATATCATTCAGGAAAAAATATCTCTGTTTCAGCCGGTACATTAAAACTTGCCACGAAACACGAGAAAGTCATTTCACGTGCCTGGGATATATCCAAAGGTTTCATCGAGAAGGAATTCAATTATACTTCGGATGTTCTTCAAACAGCCAATTCATTTCGTCAAAACCACGGGGTTTTTCGTGCTAAAATACGTTGTACAGGTGACATTCAACATGCATTCTGGTTAGGAGCCGAAAATAAATTACCTCATATTAATATATTTCATTTTAATGGAAAATTAATCACATTGGGGAATGCAAACAAAAATCTTTTTGATGGTATAAAAATAAAAGGAATAAATCCCGCTCAATTTTATATATACTCTTTAATTTGGTCAGACAAGGAATTAATCTGGATGATTAATGATCTTGAAGTTTATCGTACTTCAAGTAATGTTCCTTCAGAGTCTATGTATCTGGTTTTTAACTCATTTATTTCACAAAAGCAAAAAGGGAGTACCGGAAATCTTGAAGTAGACTGGGTTCGTACTTATACAATGTCATAACTAAATTAAATCTTGATGATCATCGATACATGCAAAATAAATGTTCTGAATCGTTTTGATATTGGTGGGAACAACCGGTTTGTCCTAATAGCCGGTCCATGTGCTATTGAAACGGAAGAAATGACAATGGAAGTTGCTGGTACTCTAAAAGATATTTGTGAAGAGTTGCATATTCATCTCATTTTCAAGTCATCTTTTGATAAAGCCAATCGTTCGTCAGTAAAATCACCTCGTGGAGTTGGCTTAGAACGTGGTCTACAGATACTGCAACGTGTCAAAACAGAATTAAACCTACCAATTGTAACAGATGTTCACGAAACATGGCAATGTGCTGAAGTGGCTAAAGTAGCCGACATGCTTCAGATACCTGCATTTCTGTCACGTCAGACTGATTTATTGGTAGCAGCTGCTAATACGGGAAAAATTGTCAATGTAAAAAAAGGACAGTTTATGGCACCCTGGGATATGAAAAATGTAATCGATAAATTACGTGATTCGGGCAACGAAAACATATTGCTTTGCGAACGTGGTTCCTGTTTTGGATATAACAATCTGGTAGTTGACATGACCGGACTTGTAGAAATGAGAAGCTATGGTTTTCCGGTTGTTTTTGATGCAACACATTCTGTGCAAAAGCCCGGTGGTCAAGGCACTTCAACAGGCGGGAACCGTGAAATGGTGCCATACCTGATGCGGGCAGCTTTAGCTATAGGCGTGGATGCTATATTTGCTGAAGTACATCCCGATCCTGATCATGCTTTTTCCGATGGTCCAAATCAATTATATTTATCAGGTATTCGTGATATCCTTTTGCAGGCAATAGCCATTGATAATATTACAAAAGGTATTTCTTCCGAAAATGATAAATGGAACAAGGAATGCAAAACGCGGAATGCGGAACGCGGAACGCAAAACACGGAACACGGAACGATAAAACTACTTTTGACAGATGTTGATGGTGTAATGACTGATTCGGGCATGTACTATTCAGAAGCAGGAGATGAATTGAAAAAATTCAATACTCACGACGGAATGGGATTGCAACTTATACGTCATAAAGGAATCAAAACGGGTATAATTACTTCCGAAAACACTCAATTAGTGGAACGCCGGTTTCTAAAATTAGGACTGGATTATCTGTATCAGGGCAAACGTGAAGGTGGTAAACTGGCTTCAGTGAAAGAAATCTGTGAAAAGGAAGGAATTACACTGGCCCAGGTTGCTTATATAGGAGATGATGTAAATTGTTTTGAATTACTTTCGTCTGTTGGTTTGGCTGCTTGTCCGGCTGATGCAATGACTGAAATTAAAAATATTCCCGGCATTATTCAACTGAAGAAAAAAGGTGGAGAAGGATGTGTACGGGAATTTGCTGAATTAATCATAAGTAGAAATTGCTGAAAAAATAAAATGGATTTCATAAAACGCAGTAAAGAAGTATTTAATCTTGAAATTGTCGAACTACAAAAGTTGGCTGAAAAGATAGGTCCTGAAATCAACGAAGTAGTAGAACTGATCTATTCCACAAAAGGGAAACTGGTCATTATGGGTATTGGTAAAACCGGCATAATAGGTCATAAAATAGCTTCATCACTTGCTTCAACCGGAACACCTGCTATCTTTGTAAATGCTTCTGAGGCCATGCACGGGGACTTAGGCATGGTTAGCAAAGATGATATTGTACTACTTATTTCAAATAGCGGAAGTTCTTCCGAAATTCTTAATGTAGTTGCCCCTCTTAAAAAAATCGGCTGCACACTGATAGCTATGACCGGAAATCCTAAATCCACACTTGCTAAAGAAGTTTCACTGGTGTTAAATATCGGAATTTCAAGAGAAGCATGCCCTCTTGGATTAGCTCCAACGACTTCGACTACAGCCACATTGGTTATGGGAGATGCACTTACAGTTTGTCTAATGGAAAGACGGGAATTTAAAGCTGAAAATTACGCACTCTATCATCCGGGTGGTGCATTAGGCCGACGTTTAATTTCGCAGGTTAAAGATGAAATGTTCACAGACATTCCGAAAGTGTATGAAAATACTCTTTTCAAAGATATTATTTACGAAGTTAGTAATAAACGTCTGGGAATGACCATGGTCTATAATTCTCATGAACAGGCAACCGGTATAATTACTGATGGAGATATTCGACGGGCAATTCAACGGAATGATGAAATCAAGCAATTAACAGCAGCTGATTTTATGACTCACGGATTCAAACGGATAGCCCAGGATGAATTACTGACAGAAGCACTGGAAATGATGGATATTAATAAAATTACCACCTTAACAGTTTTGGATAAATCGGACAATGTAGTAGGAATTTTATCCATTCACAATATTATTGATTTTCGTAAACTGACACATTGAGATTTAAAAAAATTTATATTGAGATAACAAATAGCTGCAATTTCGATTGCAGCTTTTGTTTTAAGACTAAGAGGCAAAAAAAGTTTCTGTCGGTAGAGGAATTCGGACTTATAGTTCAAAAGATTCGTCCATTCACCAATTATATTTACCTGCATGTGTTGGGAGAGCCATTGTTACATCCACAATTAGACGAGATACTGATAATTGCAGAAAATATCGGATTAAATATCAATATCACAACGAATGGCAGTTTAATTGAACGAAAAAAAGAAATCCTTTTAAGGCATAAAATCCGTCAAATCAATATTTCATTGCATGATGCGGAAGAAAATATCTCACCTGAAAAATGGAATGACTATCTTAATTCAGCGCTCGATTTTGCCAAAGAGATGGCCGCAACTACTTATATATGCCTGAGATTGTGGAATACTACGAATGAAAAAAGTGCAGATTTCAATACCCTTTGTTTAGAAAAAATAGAATCTGCTTTCAATATTTTACCCGAATTGTTAGATAAAGAAACAAAAGGGAACGGAATTAAAATAGCGGATCATATATTTCTTCAACGGTCTCCTCGTTTTGAATGGCCTGACGAAGCAAACTCAGGTGTACAAACTTTAAAAACCTGCTATGCCCTGCGCGATCATATTGCAATTTTATCAGATGGTCAGGTAGTTCCGTGTTGCCTGGATGCGGATGCGAATATGAAATTAGGGGATATTTTCACTGAAAATCTGGAAAATATTCTTGAAACAAAAAGGGCAAAAGATATAAAAAAAGGATTTGAGCAACGAAAAGTAATTGAACACATTTGTGCTACCTGTGGTTTTTCAACTCTACTTTAATGTATTTAAGTTATGACTCAGAAAATTGTTTATACATTAAACAGTAACAACAACTTAGGTTGTTTCCCTGAATGTGTTTTAATTGACACTGACAATCAGAATAAACCATCCACAAGTTTTGTAAAGATAAATCCTCAAAACATACAACGTTACAGGAATTTATTGGACCCCCTTGACGAAATCCTGATTAATTGTTGTTTTCAATTAGAAAAGGAAATCATTGTTTCAAAGTTAGCCGATAGAGAAGTACGCTCGTGGGATAATTTAATGGAAAAATACTTTGATGGTAAAACTAATAATTCGGACATTCAGTATATAAGAGATTATATATCAGATTATATCAATCAATATCTGAACAGGTTTTTTGAAAATCTGGGAGATAAAAAAATATATTCCCCTATTGGTAAATTTCCATTTATGTGGAAACAATTATATGTTGAAATAGAGATTCCCGAAGTCTTTTATTGTTTTAAAAAAGTAGAAAACGGTCTAAATTTTTCATTGGATTTAAGTTGTACGAATAAAACCTTTGAGTTAAACAAAGCCATACTCGTATCACGTAAGACAGCTCGTGTACTTCTGGATAATAAGATTTATGAATTTGACAATGAAGTTGATGGCGCAAAATTAATTCCGTTTTTCAGTAAAAGCTTTGTTCATATTCCACCCCAACATATTGAAGATTACCTTAAAAAAATTGTTATCCCTTTAATATCCACCAACAGGGTTTTTACTGAAGGCTTTGACATAACTACTGTGAACGAAATATCAAAAGCAGTTTTCAGGGTAAAGGAAATTCGCAAATTACAGCAGTATTCTTTATTTGATGACAACCAACAATCAGATTCTGAAATAACGGATCTGGTACTGGAATTGATTTTTGAATATCAGGATTTATGGTACTGGGCGGGTAAAAAAGGAGCATTAAACCGTCTCGATATGAATGATGACTCAATCATAATTACTCATGTTGAGCGGGATGAAAAAACAGAAAATCAATACATTGTAGGTTTTAACAAAATAGGGATTGATTTAAACGGGAAGGTATTAAAAATGCCCTATCTCTTAGGTGTTGATTGGTTGAACGAGCATTACAAAGAAATTGAAATGCTTGATGTAGAAATTCGTTTCGACAAAAAGCAAAACAGTTCTCAACGTATTTTTGTCGGTGAGCGGACAATATCAATTAAAATAGAAGAAAGTCGTGACTGGTTTGATATTAAAGGGAAAGTCTGTTTTGGTGAATATGAAGTCCCATTTTTACAGGTTCTTTATTATATCAAACAAAACAGACAGCAGATTTTATTGCCTAACGGTGAATATGCTCAGATTCCACAAGCCTGGATGGAAGAATTCAGATCACTTTCTGAATTTTATAAAATTGAAGATGGGAAAGCAGTCATTGCCAAGCAGTTTTGTGTATTAACCAATGAACTTCACAGAATAGGGAAAGTTGAATTTGCAGTTAAAGAAAACATGCGCAGTTTAATTGAGAATCAGTTTAATGAAAACTTCAATCTTCCTGTAAATTTTCATGGGAATCTCCGTAGATATCAGATTGAAGGCTACAACTGGTTACGTTTATTGGATGAATTGGGACTTGGTGGCTGTCTGGCTGATGATATGGGGTTAGGGAAAACCATCCAGGCACTCTGTTTGCTTCAATGGATGAAAGAAAACGAACGCGGGACTTCACTCTTAGTGGTACCAACAAGCCTGGTATATAACTGGCAACAGGAAGCTGCCAATTTCTGCCCTGATTTAAAACTTTATATTCATACCGGCATTGACAGAGTAAAAGATGCAACCGGTTTTGGCAATCCCGATTTATTAGTTACAAGTTATGCCATCTTACGACGGGACAAGGATCTCTTTCGTCAACAGGAATTTAATTATATCATTCTGGACGAAGCCCAGGCCATTAAAAATCCAAAATCTGACATTACTCAAGCCTGTTTTGATCTTCATGCAAACAGATTCCTGACTCTTACAGGAACTCCGTTAGAAAACTCTATAACAGATTTATGGTCGCAAACGCATTTCATTAACCGGAATATGTTGGGTTCAATCAATCATTTTACTAAAGCTTGTAAGCTTCCGGATAAATTGGAAATGTATCGTAAATTAATCAAGCCTTTTTTACTTAGAAGGAACAAAAGTACAGTATTAAAAGAATTGCCCGAAAAAACAATTATTGTACAGAAGTGCTACATGAATGAGCCGCAACAGGAATTTTACCGTGAAACCCGCAATAGTTACCGGGATAAATTTTTAGAAGAAAGAGACAGGAATGAAAAAGTAAGTCCTATTTTATTACTTGAAGGGTTACTTCGGTTACGACAGGCTGCAAATCATCCTGTATTAGTTGATAAAGATTTTGCTCAAACCTCAGGTAAATTTGAGACTGTAATACAAATGTTGGATGAAGTTATCCAATCAGGTGATAAGGTTTTGGTGTTTAGTTCGTTTGTCGAACACTTAAAATTGTACAAAACGTATTTAGATGAAAAGAAAATCCAATATTGTTATTTGGACGGGAGTACAAAAGACAGGAAAGAGCAGGTAGAAAAATTTCAGCATGACAACTCATTTCCTGTATTCTTACTTTCGCTTAAAGCCGGTGGAGTGGGATTAAATCTTACAAGAGCAAGTTATGTGTTTTTGCTTGATCCATGGTGGAATCCTGCCTCAGAAGCACAGGCTTTCGATCGTGCACATCGTATTGGGCAGAAAAATAAAGTGTTTGTATATAAGTTTATAACTCAAAACACTATTGAAGAAAAGATACTGAAATTACAGGAGGAAAAAAGGCAGCTATTCGATACTATGATTGAATCGGAAAATGGGATTTACCAGAAATTAGAGGTAAATGAAATAATAAAGCTAATTGAGTAGAGTGACGGATTAACTACCCTGAGTGCTGAATATATTCCTGAGTTAAGAAGTGTATTTCCATTAACAAAACGTTCAAAACAAGTCGTACACTTTGTGATTTTTGTTAGATTTGCAATCCATCCAACAATTTTATATAGATTTGAATCGCTTCTTCAATTTCAGATAACAAAACAAATTCATCGGCTGTATGTGAACGTGGTGAACTTCCCGGGCCAATTTTCAAACTGGGGAAAGGCATTAATGCCTGATCGGATAAAGTTGGAGAACCAAAAACAGTTCTGTTCAATTCAATCCCACGTTTGACAACTGGGTGGTCAAGAGGTGTTGCAGTTGAAGAGAGCCGTGTTGAGCGTGCATGAATTTCACAGGATACATGTTTACGGATTTCTTCCAGGACTTCAACGTTAGAATAGTTTTCATTGCTACGTACATCTACAACAAATGTACATTTATCAGGGATAACATTATGTTGTGTCCCGGCATTGATTTGAGTTACAGTCATTTTTACATTACCAAGTATCTCTGATTTCTTGTTAAATACAAAAGTACGAAACCATTCAATATCCGATAAAGCTTTATAAATAGCATTATCACCTTCGTCACGTGCAGCATGGCCGGCCTTGCCATTAACGGTACAATCGAGGACCATTAATCCTTTTTCGGCTACGGCAAGATTCATGTCAGTTGGTTCACCGACAATAGCAAAATCAATTTTAGGGATTTCATTTAACAAACTTACAATACCGTTTTCACCTGAAATTTCTTCTTCCGACGAAGCTGCAAAAATCAGGTTATAAGTTTGTTGTTGTTTAGTCAGATAAAAAAATGCATGGAGCAAACTGACAACACTGGCACCGGCATCGTTACTTCCCAGACCAAATAATTTTCCATTCTCAATTCTGGGTGTTAGCGGATTATGTGTCCAACCGGCAACCGGTTTTACAGTATCAATATGTGAATTAAGCAGGATAGTAGGTCGTGATGGATCGAAACCCGGACTTAACAGCCAAACATTGTTATTCTTTCGTGAAGCCACATATCCATTCATCTCAAGAAAACGTTCAAGAAAATCAGCAACGTCATGTTCCTCTTTACTTATCGAAGAAATTGCAATTAGTTGTTGTAATAATGCAATTGCATCGTTTGTTTCCTCATGAATCATCATCCTAATTTAATATTTAAAGAGTTAGAAAATACTTTGTTTGTTGTGAAAAATTAATTGGCAATCAGGTCTCTGGAACGTAACCACGTTTTCAATAATTCGGGCCAGTTATCAACAGGAATACCACGTTTAATCATTCCAAAACCATGGCCTCCTATATCGAATTTATGAAGTTCAGCAGGTACATTGTGAAGTAATAATTCTTTTAAGAACTGTTCACTATTTGCAATTGGTACGGTTGTATCGTCAATGGCATGGACAATAAATGTCGGTGGTGTTGTCTTTGTGACTTGTAATTCGTTTGAATAAAGTTTCACTAATTCATCAGATGGGTTTAGCCCCAATAAATTATTTCTTGAACCCAAATGAGTCAATTCTTTATTCATGGTTACAACAGGATAAGCTAAAATCATATAATCAGGGCGTTGAATCTTTGATTTAAAATGGGTTCCAACTGTCGATGCTAAATGTCCACCTGCTGAAAAACCCATGATACCAATTTTATGTTTATTAATATTCCATTCATTTGCTCTTTTATGAATGATCGACAATGCCGTTTGTGCATCCTTCATTGGAATATCATAATGTCCATTAGGCATTCTGTAATACAAAACAAATGCACTTACTCCCAAAGAATTAAACCATTTTGCTATTTCAGCACCTTCTTTAATGACTGAAACGCCTCCATAGCCGCCACCCGGGCAAATCAGAACAGCTGTACCATTTATTTTATCTTTGGCTGGAGCATAATAATACATTCTTGGTTCACTGATATTAATTACAAAATCATTATCTATGAAAGATTCTTTATCTTTTATAGCATTACTTTCAGTTGTCCCGCTTTTGTATAATTTAATTTCCTGTTGAGCCTGAAGTTGGAAACAGAAAGTCAGCAAAGTAAAAAATGTATAAAATAATATTTTCATAATACGGCGTTTTTTGGTTTTAAATTAGAGTGGTAAATTAATTAGATTTGACAAAGGTAAAAGTATTTCTATGAAAGTGTTCAATTTAATCCGTTCATTTTATTCATTGCCCGATTCATAGTACTTTTTGACCCAAAACCACCAAGATGAACCAACTCTTCTTTTGATAGTTGCGGATTATTATCCAGATAATCCTGAACATATTTAACCCTGTATTGGTTGATATAGGCATTAAAATTCATCCCGAATTTATTATTGATTATGGAAGAAAGATAACTTCTGTTTGTGCCTAAAATCCTACTTACATTTGTCAGATTAATATCCGCCTGCAAAAAAGCAAGTTCATTTTCCATATATTTTTTGAGTTCCTTTTCAAGACGCTCATCTGTAAATTTATTTCTACCAATTGTTTTAAAATCAAAGTTTTTAATCTCATCCAAATTAATTTGAGGTTTCTTTTGTTTCAAAGATAAAATACCCATTCGACAAAGGAATCCGGAAAAAACAAAAAAGACAAACTCAATTAACAATTCGTTATACCCTTTAATCGGTGTAAAAGTATATACTAAAAAGCCAACTAAGCCACAGATACCCAAGCATAAATTAAACTTATTAATCCAATTAATAGAAAAGTTATCGATATTTGAAAATTCATTTCTCAATTTTTGATTATATTCTTTGGGAATTTTTAAAAATGCAACAGAATAACAAACTGCCTGAATGGCAATAATCACCAAATCAATATACCTGCTGGCTACAAGAATTTGAAATTTTAATCCAATGAAATGGTATCCGGCTTTATTATTTTTCAGAAAAAAAATCAGATCCTCTTTTCCTATGTAACCATAGAAAAAAAGACTCGCGAAAATCATCACAAGTACACCCAAAAGAAAATGCCAAAGTTCTTTTTTTAATTTATCCTTTTCAACGACAATTGATTTAATATATAAATATATTGATGGATATATCCATAGTTCTAAGCCTGCATGAATGCTGTGAAGAGGGTAATAAAGCGTATAATCTTTTTGAAAATAAAAATAATTAAAAAAGAAAATGAACGCCGAATTTAGCATCGCAAATGACATGATAATCTTAGAAATGTTTTTTCGGGAAGAAAAGAAAATCTGAAATGATAATATAAAAGGTATGATAAACGAAGTGACTAATAAAATGACTTTTAAATGTTCCATCAGGCAGTAAATAAGTTGTAAAAACCATTGAATGGTTTAGCTAATATCTATAACTTTAGTCAAAGTTCTAGTTTGCAAAAATACATCTATTAATGAATAATCAGTGTTAAAAATATTAATGCATCAACAATAATATGTTTTTTTAAATTACAATGACCTTATTCAGAAATTTAGTTATTCAATTGACCTTTTCAATTCCTTTTTAAGGTTGATAAATAAGCTTCTATTAGTTCTTACTAAATAACAATTTAGAAAATTATTACCCTTCATGAGTATTTATTTCATATCGACATAATTGTGTCATATTTCGGAATGGATTTATTAAAAAAAAAAGCGGATAATTACAATCCGCTTTATTTCTGTTATCCGAAAATATATGTAGGAAACATATCTTTATTTCTAAATCTCTATCGTAGTTCCGCCTTTATTACCAATCATATCAGCCCTTGTTATCACTACCAGTTTTACTCCGGCTTTCAAAGCATCAAAAGAATTTTCAAGTTTAGGAATCATCCCCCCCTGAATAATTCCATCTGAAACATATTGTTTAAAAAGTGGAGCCGTGAGATTTATAATTACACTTTCATCATCATCTTCCTTCAACAGAACTCCTTTTTTTTCAAAACAATATATAAGTGTCACATCAAAAAAAGCGGCAAGTGCTTTGGCTACTTCCCCTGCAATTGTATCGGCATTTGTATTGAGAAGGTTTCCTGCATTGTCATGAGTAAGAGGCGCCAGTACTGGTACTACACCTTTTAAAATTAAATCTACCAGTATGTCAGCATTTATTTCTTTTATATCCCCTACAAAACCGTAATCAACATCAGTTACAGGACGTTTCTCAGAACGTATATAATTTAAATCACAACCTGATAATCCTAGCCCGTTAACACCAATAGCCTGTAGTCCTGCAACAATTTGTTTGTTTACCAGCCCGCCATAAACCATTGTAACAACTTTCAGCATATCGCTATCGGTAATCCGGCGTCCATTCACCATTTTACTCGTGATGCCCAGTCTGGTAGCCAAAGTGGTTGCTGAACGGCCTCCACCATGTACCAGCACTTTATAACCTTCAATTTTTGAAAAATCAAACAATAATTGTTTCAAAGAGTCAGGCTCTTCAACAATTTTGCCACCTACTTTTACTATTGTCAGTTTTTCCATTTTATATTCAAATTAAATTAAAGTTCAAATTGATAAACAGTTGATCAGATCTGCATTCTTTTTGACTTTTAACGGATTAAAATTTAATTAACGAGTGAATGTCTTTCGCACTTTCCAGCCTTTTTATTCCATTCAATGATGTAAGTTCTATTATAAAACTAACGTAGATTCCTTTATGTGTGAAATTATTCAGTAAACTTAATGCTGCATGTGCACTTCCTCCTGTTGCAAGTAAGTCATCGTGTAATAATACCACATCATTTTCTTCAATTGAATCTTTATGAATTTCAAGTGAATCTTTTCCATATTCAAGATCATAGTCAATTTTGTATGTATCAGCAGGGAGCTTACCCGGTTTACGCAACAAGACAAATCCTGCATTCAGTTTATACGCAAGGATACTTCCAAGCACAAATCCTCTGCTTTCAACGCCTACTACTTTCGTTATTCGTTTGTCTTTGTAATATTCATATAGATTATCTGCTATAAATTTCAATACTTCAGCGTCTTTCATTGCCGTAGTAATATCTTTAAACAGAATACCGGGTTTCGGAAAATCAGGTACATTACGGATAGATGCAGCAACAGTTTCTAAATTCATGGGGGGGGGGTTGATTTTTAGACACAATAAAACACAAAAGTAAAACTCTTTTGTGTTTTATTGTGTCAATTGTAATTATATGATTTTAAATAATATTTTCAACTAAATTATTCTTATTAATCTCTGTTTTCTAATAATCTTTTTATTACTAACTGTGCGGATATTTCGCGATTTGCAGCCTCTGGAATCACTATTGACTGAGAGCTTTCAATTACTTCATCCGTTACAATCATATTGCGTCGTACAGGCAGGCAATGCATAAAAAAGGCATTGTTTGTAACAGCCATCTGCCGGTTACTTACTGTCCAGCTACGATCTGTACTCAGGATTTTACCATAATCAGGGTCCTGATAAGCTGCCCAGTTTTTTGCATAAATAAAATCAGCTCCCTCGAATGCTTTCATTTGATCATATTCTATGTGTGCACCACGAACAAATTGTTCAGCTAATTCATATCCTTTGGGATGAGTTATAACAAAATCAACATTCGCTTCATTCATGAAATCTGCAAATGAATTTGGTACTGCCTGGGGTAGTGCTTTGGGATGTGGTGCCCATGATAAAACAACTTTGGGACGTTCGGTTTTTTTGTATTCTTCAATGGTTATTAAATCGGCAAAGGCCTGTAATGGATGACCTGTGGCAGCTTCCATACTAAAAACAGGCTTGCCTGAATATTGGATAAACTGATTGATTATAGTTTCCTGGTAATCATACTCTTTGTTTTCAAATTGTGCAAAAGCACGTACACCGATCACATCGCAATAGCATCCCATTACCGGAATAGCTTCTAAAATATGCTCCGGTTTATCACCATCCATGATTACACCACGTTCTGTTTCCAGTTTCCATGCTCCCTGATTTATATCGAGCACCATCGTATTCATACCCAGATTCATTCCTGCTTTTTGGGTACTTAACCGTGTACGAAGGCTTGAATTAAAAAAGACCATCAACAATGTTTTATTTTCGCCTGTCTGTTTATAAGCGAAACGGTTTTTCTTGATTTCCAAAGCCTCTTTCAGTGCTTCCTGCAGGTCTCCAAGGTCTTTTACGTTTGTATAGTTTTTCATTTTCAGATAATTAAATTTGGCTATCAGTTGCCGGGATTTGAAAATTCCATTTGATTTATTTCGGTTGCATCACTATAATGGGAATCAACATTTCTTCCAGTGAAATACCTCCATGTTGAAATGTATCTTTATAATAACTCACATAATGATTATAATTGTTCGGATAAGCAAAGAAACTGTCATTGTAGGCAAAAATATAAGTAGAGCTTACATTCGGACTGGGAAGTCCTACTTTCGAAGGCTGGGTTATTTCGAATACTTCTTTCTTATTATAGCTTAGATTTTTCCCTACTTTATACCGTAAGTTTACATTTGTGTTTCTGTCACCTATTACCTTAATAGCATTGTCTACCTGAATCGTTCCATGATCGGTCGTAAAAACAACTTTATATCCATGTTGTGCTATAGCCTTGAATAACTCGTAGGTGGGCGAATGCCTGAACCACGACAGAGTCAATGAGCGATAGGCTTCAGCATCATTTGCCAGTTCCCGCATCATTTTCGATTCTGTACGTGCATGCGAAAGCATATCAATAAAATTCAGCACACACACATTCAATTGATTTCCATCAATACGGGGCAATTGATCAATTAATCGTTCGCAGGAACTTGAATCATTTATTTTATGATATGAAAAGGTGTAATTTTTCCGATACCGTTGAAACATGGTTTGCAACAATTCCTTCTCATTCAGATTTTTTCCTTCTTCATCATCTTCTTCTACCCAAAGGTCGGGGAACATTTGCTGAATTTGCAATGGCAATAGTCCTGAAAAAATAGAATTTCTGGCATATTGCGTAGCTGTGGGGAGTAAACTGCAATACAATTCTTCTTCATTAAACGTAAAAAATTCATTCAGTAATTCCCTGATGACTTTCCATTGATCATATCTGAAATTATCAACCAGAACAAAGAATACTTTTTCGCCGTTATCCAGTAAAGGGAAGACTTTTGTCTTGAATAAATCCTGGCTCATGACAGGCCGGTTATCCGGGTGTTCGAACCAATCGACATAATTTTTTCGTATAAATTTGGTAAATGTATTATTTGCTTCAGTCTTTTGCATTTTCAACATCTCATCCATTCCATTGTCTGTCTCTGCAAGTTCAAGTTCCCAATAAACCAGTTTCTTATACACTTCAACCCAATCTTCATATGTCAATGAATCATTGATTTGCATTCCTATACGTCCGAATTCCGATTGATACGATGTTGTTGTATGTTCAGTAACAATTTCTTTTTGATGTATATTCTTTTTGAGTGTCAACAGGATTTGACTTGGATTTACCGGTTTAGTTAAATAATCGGCAATTTTACTTCCAATTGCCATATTCATAATATTCTCTTCCTCACTTTTAGTTATCATAACCAAAGGCACAGTAGGATCAATGTCCTTTATCAATGCAAGTGTTTCCAGACCGCTAAGTCCGGGCATATTTTCGTCCAGGAAAATAAGATCAAAAGAATCTTTTTGACAGATCTCTACGGCATCTTTCCCGTTTGTAGCTGTTGTAACTTCATATCCTTTTTCTTCTAAAAAAAGAATGTATGGATGTAACAGGTCCATTTCATCATCGACCCAAAGTATACGATCTTTTTTCATAATATGATATATTTACAGTTTAGTTTATTTTAAATAGTATTGCTGCATAAATTCAAAATATTGATTTAATGCATTCTTCTGAATTAACACATTGAGATTTTTTTGTGATCCCAATAAGTTTCGATAATTAGCACCTTTTAAACCTTCAAAAAGGCTCTTTTCTTTTACCATTCTGATCAGATACGATTTTGCTACCTGTGCATCGCTTAAACTACCTATGAGAATTACTTGTCGTTTATCTGCCGTTTCAAGCGACACCTTCAGATTCATAAGCCCGTAATTCTTCGAATTATACAAATTAATTGCATCTCTCGTTTTTTCAAAATCTATTTTCCCTGATAAAATATAAATAGCTATGAAATGCGGTTCTTTCGCAATGTAGCCAAATAATCCTTTAAACAAAGGTACATTATCAGGTTTTGGTTGAATGACAGGTGCTGGTATAACATTTACCTTCTCATCTTGTTTAGAATTTAAATTTGTAATTGCACCGGTTTTCAACGTACTATCCTTATTTATAGTTTTAGGTGTTAACTGAACAGGTTTGTCATTCTGTTTTACAAATGATTTAGTTGAAGTTTTTAATGGATTTTTCTCTTCTGTTTTATTCCCTGCAACCTGAACCGTTTTATCTGTTGGCAAATTACCATTTCTAATTGTATTATCCGGAACATTTTGATTCTGTTTCGTATTGGTATTGGTTTTAGAGTTTAACTGAACCGGTTTGTCATTCTGTTTTACGACTGATTTATCTGGGGTCTTTAATTGATTTTTCTCATCAGTTTTATTCACTGCAACCTGTACCGGTTTATCTGTTGGCAAATTACCATTTTTAATTGTATTATCCGGAGCATTTTGATTCTGTTTCGTATTGGTATTGGTTTTAGAGTTTAACTGAACCGGTTTGTCATTCTGTTTTACGACTGATTTATCTGGGGTCTTTAATTGATTTTTCTCATCAGTTTTATTCACTGCAACCTGTACCGGTTTATCTGGTGGCAAATTATCATTTTTAATTGCACTGACCGGAACATTCTGTTTCGTATCGGTATTTGCAACCAAAATGACCTCTTGTTTTTTAGGACTGATAGTATTAGCAAGTTGAACAACCGGTTTTTTGACAGGTGGTTTTGCCTGAAAGGCAAGATAATCTTTCAAATTATAGGAGGTTTTTATCAATGCATAATTTTCTTCTGAGATGATTACTTTCTGTACCTGAAAATCATTCATTAATTTTGTCAAAGCCGAATCAGTTGCTATCGTATTCTCATACCACACAGCTTCATCATACGATTCAAAATTCGTAACAGAAATTGCATTTTGCATACTGTCCATTTTGTTAATGACCAAATCAAAATCTTTAATCATAAATCGTGAAAAATTAAATGAAGCAATATTGTAAAGCAATTTATTCATCCCAGACATATTTGTACTGCTAATAAATAATATTCTATGCTTTGCCAACTTATCTGTTGTAAATTCCTGCGATTTAACATCCTCATCAGTAGCATTTTCGATCTCTTCGCGTCGTGCAATTAAAGACCCACTTGTAGTACCGATCCTGGCAATCTGGCCTTGCTTCATTAATGCTAGTATATCTTTTGCGTTAGCACTTACATCACTTTCAGGATAATTGGAAACCAACTCATTTAGTGCTGTCCTAAACGAAGTAGCAGTTTCAGTTTTTCCGACACTTAATGCATTCAGGAACATAAATTTCGGCATCAAAGTCGATAGAGGAAAATTTTGTTTTATAAAAGCAACCTGTTTATAAACAGTTTTGAAATCACTTTCATTATAGGCTTTATAAGTCAGATTATAGATTGAATCCTGCACCTTATACATGTTTGCGAGTTTTTCTGTATAATCAGGTTGTGAAAGTATTTTTCCATATTTAGAGTTCGGATATTCAGTTACAAGTTTTGTCCTATACATATCCGCTTCAGTTTGAGTTCCTGTTTTAGTATGTATCAAATACAAATAAAAGTACGCATCCTGAACCCTTTTATCAGATCCGAATCTTCGGATAAACTCTTCAAACGTACTTACTGCCATGGGTATGTCTTCAATCTTATCTTTATAAATTTCACCCATTGAAAAAAGAGCATCTGCAATTTCAGCTGTCGATTTAGCCAGTTGTGCCTGAGTAACCGGAATTTGATTTAAATAAAACTCCGGCTTTTTTTTATCAGTTATTTCTTTTTTATTTGAAATGGTATCCGTAGTGTCATTTTCTGCTGTTTGTGAATTTTTATCTTCAGCAAAAAGGGACGTAGCTTTGTTCGTTCTTCTCCAGTTATCTTCGAGTTTACGTTTTCCCCATTTCTTTAGGAATTCCGACTCTCCACTCCGCATAACTTCGATATTATAAAAATACCAGTCTCCTGCCATACCCGGAGTTCCACCTATAGGTGCTAAGCTTGAAAAATTATCTTCAGCGTTTGCAATAGCTTCCTGTTTGTCTTTTATTACTTTTTCGGCTGCAGCTTTTTCGTCGGCATTAAGTTTTTCAATTAACTTATTTATTACCTCCAGACGTTTACTTACAGACATTGCGGATAATCTTTGTAAACTATCCTGTAAAACAACAATATCGTTCTGGGTAACCAATTCGCCGAGCATTTCTCCCAACCTGTTTACTCGTGCAAAATCTTCATTTTCATTGGTAATTAGTTTACTCGCTTCATCATAACAAGGTTGAGCCTCAACATAGTTGCGCTTTGTATAATAAATATCCCCTAAAGTAATTAATGTTGTCGCTTTATCAATGCCTTTACGTGTACTCTTTTCAATTGAAAGTTTATAATTTTCGATTGCTTTTAATGTGTCGGAGTGATGCAGATAGGTATTTCCAAGGACAAAGTACAATTGATCCTTATACTCTTTATTATTTCTGTTTTTAAGCATTTTCAAAAGTTCTTTACGAACTTCTGTGATATTGCCCATATCCAGTTGTGCCCTGCTAATGCGGGCATTAAATTCCATTTCGTATGGAGGATTCGATTTAATAACCTTGGTATAAAGGTTGAATGCCGTTTTATTATCTTTTGTTTTTTGATATAGTTGAGCAAGTAAATAGCCAAAACGTTGTTGGAGGCTTACATTTTTTTCTTTTGCTAAAGCCAGTTCTAAAAATGGAATTGCTTCTTTATAGAGATGTTTCTTAAGTAATAAATCTGCATTCACCGAAGCAAAAAATCCTACATTCGACCGTTTTAAATTGTCCTGTACAATTTTTGACATTACTTGTTCTGCTTCATAATTCCATCCCATTTCTCCATAGGCACGGGCTATCCAAAGCTGACAAGTTGCTTCCATATTCTTATCTGAACTATAATGCCTGGCAATATAGGAGAATGTACCTACAGAGCCCAGAAAATTTGCTTTATGAAATTCAGCCATACCAAGCAACAACCATGCTTCTTTAAGTGCAGGATTAAATTCTTGCTGATTATAATAGAGTTTATAATCAGGCAAATTCTCCTTTTTGTAATTTTTTTTGGGCTTAATTTTTATTGAATGTAATTTAATGGCTTTTCGGCACTTTTCAATGGTTAAATCCATATTTGTTGTTGCAGCTGTTGCATTTGAGTGCCTGCTTATCGGATACATTGGAATAACAGAGGAATAATCTTCTTTATTTGCTTTCTGAATATTTTTTAATCCCTCATTATAACTTACATACCCATTGAAATACACATTAAAACGTGTATTTGTAGCCTGTGAGGTCCTTGACATCCACGTGTTTTTTTTCGTTGAACATCCACTGATAATTACTATCAGGATTAGAAAAAAGATTTTATGTGTAACTGAATTTTTCAAAAATGTCAGAGTTGATAAAATAAACATAAAGGATATTTAATTGTTAAAACAAAATCTATTTAAGACATTAAATCAAGAATTAAAGACTATGAATGGTTAATCTGAATTAAAAACTAAAAAAAACACTTTCTATTGTCTACAAGTTTACAAAAATACAAATTTTCGGGCACTTATTGTTGACAATATCAGTAAATTCCAATTATGATTTCTTGAAAAACAACTAAGAGTTGATTGAGAATGAAGAACTGATGAGAATGATTTTAGAATTCTCCATATTTAATCCGGAATCGCCTTTTTAACCAAAACAAACCTGACAACCCTATTGCCCCGCTAACCAATCCTA
>Ga0302292_1000775_pt1 | contig 21698 bp, 9 predicted proteins | sample III_Fen_N2_1_FD_194553 | JGI IMG/M metagenome (GOLD analysis project Ga0302292, IMG submission 194553) | Peat permafrost microbial communities from Stordalen Mire near Abisko, Sweden - III_Fen_N2_1 | ecosystem: Environmental > Terrestrial > Soil > Wetlands > Permafrost | place: Sweden: Abisko...
ATTTAATTTTAAACTTTAACTCCGGGCACAAAAAGCACATAAATATTTCATATTCTCGCAAATAAAAAACATTCAATTATTTAAATAACTGCGGCAATGTGGTAGCAAGATATAACTTACAATTCATCCATGTATGACCACCATCAACAATGTAAGATTGGAGTTTCAACCCTTTTTCTTTGAACATGGCAATATTCTTTTTTACACTTTCAAACAGAAAATCATCGGTACCAACACTTAAAGTTAGTAATTTCAATTGTTTATTCATTAAATCGGCATCAGGCGACCAATTGGTAAAATTTCTTTTGAATTCTTCGGTTTCGGGATAAGGTGCATAGGAACAGACGTAAGCAAACTTATCAGTATTTGTTAGTCCAATATTGAGAGTTTGTCCACCTCCAACAGAGAAACCCGCAATTGCACGATTCTTACTGTCATTTAGAACCGGATAATTTGCTTCGACAAAAGGAATAACATCATTTATTACATCCGGAGTAAAATCGGGCATTGGTTTTGGCATTACATTACCATAAGGCATTACAATAATCATAGGTTTGGCTTTCCCTTGTGCAATCAGGTTATCAGCGATCAGATTGGCGCAGCCCACTTTCGTCCAGGTTTCTTCGGTATCCGATCCACCATGAATCAAATAAAGTACAGGATATTTGATTTTACCACTCAATTCAAATCCGGGAGGTGTATATACCAACAGTGGCCGGGTGGTTCCCAAAGTTTTCGAGTTGTAATAACGATAACTGATTATACCATGAGGAACATCCTGAAGTGAATGAATAAGTAGCTGATCGCCGGGAATATCGACAAGACTTGCTTTAAAACGCTCGTTGGCAAATATTCGAATGTTATTTGGATCAGCAATTTGAGTCTTATCAACCCAAAAGCTGTACGGATATATATCCGGCTTTACAGGTTCAACGGTAACGCTCCAGATACCAGTTTCATCTTTGGTCATCGGAACCTTATCTTGCAAAAACTGTGCATCCAGCGAAACCTGCTGTGCATCCCTGGCAAATACCCTAAATGTTACACTGTGATTAGAATGCACCTCAGGCGAAACAATGATTGGTGGTCGTTGTCCATTCGACAGAAATGCCATTGAAAGTAAAGCCAATATAAGTTGAATCTTCTTCATAGTAGTTACTCGATTATTTGAAAAGTAATGGTGCTGCTTCTGAAAGAAAAAGTTTGCAGTTCATCCAGGTATGACCGCCTTTAGTTATCAATGTCTTGGTTTTAATATTCTTTGCTTTAAGCAAATCCATGAATTCAACGGCTTGCTTGTATAGAAAATCTTCGCTTCCAACACTTAGCCAGAAGAGCTTCATCTGTTTATTGGTATTTTCGGGATGAGCGTAAAATGAACTGAAATTTTGCTCGAAAGTATCTGTAGTCAGGTAGGCGCTAAACGAACAGATCGATGCAAACTTGTCGGTATTGGATAAGCCTGCCCACAATGTTTGTCCACCTCCACGCGAAAAACCAGCAACTGCACGGTTTTCCCGATCAGCTTTAACCCGGTAGTTTTTCTCTGTAAAGGGAATAATATCATTTATAAAATCGTTGCTGAAAGCTTTGTACATAGGTACAACATCTGGACCCGACGGTCCACTCACTGCAATTCCATTGTTCCCGTATGGCATCACGATAATCATAGGAACAGCTTTTCCCTGCGCAATTAGGTTGTCGAGGATCAGGTTGGCACGACCTACTTTAAACCAGGTTTCTTCAGTATCAGTCGTACCGCTGATCAGGTAAAGCACTGGGTATTTCGTGCCAGAATTTTCTTCATATCCAGGTGGCGTGTAGATAACAAGTGGCCTGAACATTCCATTCATACTTTTTGATTGATAGGTACTGTAGTTAATAGTTCCGTGAGGCACATGCTGCATGGAATGAATCAAAGGCAAATCTCCGGGAATATCAACCAGGCTTGCTTTAAAAAATTCGTTGGGAAAAAATTCTTCATTGGCTGGATCCATTACCCGAATGCCATCAACAACAAAGCAATAAGGGTAAATATCCGGTTTAATAGGATCCGTAGTTACACTCCATATGCCGTTTCCCCCTTTGGTCATTGGGATTGGTTTGCCAAACTGAGCATCAAGCAATACTAATTTGGCATCGGGTGCCAGGTAGCTAAATGTTACCGTATTGCCACTGTTCACCTTGGGTGAAATAACAAATGGCCCGCGTGGAGGCTGTGCATACAACACATTGGGAAGCACAAATATTACTGAAATAAATAAGAACCAGGCAAAGACATTTTTATTCATCTTATAATAAGTTAATTACATTATTTTTGATCATGAACTGAGAATTCTATTTCAGTTCGGTTTCAATATAAACCTGACAAGGACTCCAAAACCACTAATACTGGCAAATTTGTATAGATTGGTCGGTACGTTCCGGAAGAGAATACATTTTTTCATGAATTTAGAACGACTGAAAACTCAATATGACAAATGTATATGATGGCCTTATCAGCGACGTTCCATTGTAGATATTTAATTTTCTAATTTGAATATATTTTGCATCATTACTACAATTTGCAACACTTATAAAAAGATTCAAAAGCAAAAAAGAGTAGAAGAATTTTTTTTTAATGCACTGTAATTCTTAAACTTTAGATAAGTTTATTGAAACTGACTTCAATGAAATCTATTTAAGAAAGAATCGAAGGAAAAATATTGCTGGAGTCGTAAAAATCATGTAATAATCAAATGGGTGAGAATAATCTTATTTGGAAATGTATTTAATGATGGACATAAAATTATTTTAATGTCTCAATTAAATAGTCATCTTGGTTTAAAACCAGAACAAGACACGCGGTTTTCCTGATCTTAAGACCAATCCGGAATTCGAAAATGGGATAGCTTAAAATCATTCTGTTATTGATCAGGCATGAAAACAAATATGGTAATTCTGGGTATATATTTACCAAAAATTTGCAATATTATGCTACTAAATTTGCGTTTCATCCCAAAAAAATGATTTACTATATATCTGCTCTGTTCCTGCCTGCTGTACAATTGCTCCGGTGTTTGATTTTTTTGTATAAGGGTAATGTATTTGCGGTAATTGGTGTTATTCATTGAGCCAAAAAATTCATGTCGAAAGATTTAGTTAATCCATATTGGAGAAAGGATTGTTCTTTATTGAGAAAGAAAAAGAAGAAAGGCATCAGATAAAAAAGGGAGAATACGCATTGGTATTCCCCCCCTTCTTTCTTCATATAATATCAATATAACAATACAGTCTTAAAAACTGACTTAATCCCTATTGATTATTTGTAAGCGTCATTTTGATCGCATAATTTGTTTTTCAACAACTCATCCGTTGGAATTGGCATATCCATCTTTTTGAGATCAAAATCAAAAGTACGGTAAGTATGCCAGGAACCTTGTACCAGAGCAGCGTCCGCAGTATTTGGATAACCCAGGTTTTTTGGATAATTGTGCGTAATATGATCTTCCATAAAACCGGAACGAATCAAATCAGGGGTAAGACACCATTCAGCATTGAATTCCTTACGACGTTCCTGACCTAATGCGACTAACCATACAGGAGAACTAAAACCTTTATCTGATTTCACCTGGGTATAATAAGTCTTCGAGTCAGGAACCGTTACTGTAGTTTCATTGAATGGGATTGGATATGTAGTAGGCACTGCTATATCAGTATTACCCTTCCCAATGTAAAAATTCGCAATCGACACATAATATGGAAGATAAGTCGCAGTTAGCGAAGCTTTCTTTCCTACTTCCTTGTTACCGAAAGCACGGTCACGAATTTGATCAATATAGCCCCATGCCGTTGCATCGTTTTCACCATTTATACGGAACAGGCATTCTGCGTAATCATACAATACATTCGTATAACGTTTATAATAAATATGTTGAGGACCCCACATTGCATTCCAGTTTGCACGGCAAGTACGCCAATATTTCAAACTCCAGATTGCAGGAGCAGGTTCACCGCCATTCAAAAAGTGATAATGCTGCGTCGAAGCGATATTTGATCCATCACTACCTTTAGTAATACTTTGCTGTAAATAAGGATTGTAGCCATAATTTGTGGCAGATTTCCAATTCGAATCAATACTTGGTACAGCGCCTTGAACACCTGAAGCATCGCGACGTTTGTCGCCTTGTTCATACGAATTCCACCATTCCCAGGAGAGGTAAAGAGAACCCCATCCGCCGACAGCCGGACAAGCCGTAAAATAAGTTACCCATGCGTGACCATCGGATACATTTCCCCCGGTCCAAAGAGCTCCTTCGTCAAGCACTTCTTCCCAAATACTTTCTTTTGTCCAAACAGCTCCCGGATCCCATAAAGTAGTGAAAGAAGGATTTAATTCATATTTACCGCTATTAATTACTTGTAGTAAAGCAGCTGCTGCTAATGTATAGTTTGGTGCAGCTTCGGTTGGAACACGATAGGCTTTCCACATATAAGCTTCGCCCAAATATGAAAGGGCAAAACCCTTGGTACAGCGACCATACTCTCCGTTCAACGGATCCCATTGAAGCTCATCAGCCGCCTCTTTCAAATCCTTGATGATGTAATCCCACATCTCAGTGAAATCTTTCGCACGGGCTTTACCCGGAGTATTAAGATAATCTTCACCTTCTTCCAACAAAGGTACACGACCGAACGTTTTTGCAAGCCACATATTGAAAAAACCACGAATAGCCTTTGCCTGACCATCAAGTGAAGTTTTTAAAGCTGGGGTAATAGCCGTTGAAGCCTTAAGACCGACGAGGAAAATGTTGCAACGATTAATTGCTCCGTAACATTGTTTCCAGCCTGCCAATAGTTCAGGGCTACCAGCTGTCCAGTTTTGTGTGTTCCAGTCTTTATCCCAACCTGTAGCCTGAGTATCCATAGTTGGATGTCCACCTACAAAAAGGTTCGGTTTAAATCCCCAGTCGCCATCAGCATCGGCGTTGCCGTCACCGTCGACGTCTCCACCCGGAAGCATATAATCGTAGCAACCAACAATACCAGCCAAAGCATCCTTATCTGACTTAAACATTTGATCAGCAGGTAAAATGGAATAATGGTCTACAGTCAAAAACTTCTTATCGTTGCAAGAGTTTATTCCTAACAGGAAAAAAACACTGGCAAGTGCGAATAATAATTTTGATATTCTTTTCATAATATGAATCTAAATTTAAGTGGAACAATTAGAATTGGATGTTCAAACCACATGAATAAATACGGGGGTTAGGATACCTACCTGTATCCAGACCGGTAAAGAGCACACTTCCTTGTCCGGCTTCAGGATCACCATATTTATTGTAACTAGAGAAACAAGCTACATTTTGAACAGAAACGTACAAACGTGCACTTTCAATTCGAACGAGCTTTAACAGGCTCTTCTCGAAACTATAACCAACCTGGATATTACTGATTTTCAAGAAATCACCATTTTTAACCCATGCTGAAGAACCACGCATGTTTTGATTGTAATCCATGATTGACAACTTAGAAAGGGTATTGCTCTTATTTGTAGCAGTCCATGCTTCTGCTGCCGAAGAATTTAAGATATTGGGAATCGTACCGTTATCAGTTCCGTAAATGTTAGATAATGTCATTGCCGAATAAGAGTAGATTTGTTGACCAAGTACTCCGTAAGCGTAAACAGAAAAATCCCAATTCTTAAAAGAAGCGTTTAAGGTCAAACCGTAGTTTACCTTAGGAAAACCATTACCTAAGATTGTCATATCATTCTCATCTACTAAGCCATCGCCATTAATATCTTTATATTTAAAATCACCGGCTCCTGTTTTCTCTTTTTGGTATGGAATAAAAGTTGAAGGAAGGTGACCGGCTGCAATAGCTCTTGCATTTGAAGCTGCAGTAGCAGCAACGTTTAAAGCATCAACTTCAGCCTTAGACTGGAATACACCCTCTACCTGGTAGCCATAGAAAGAACCTACAGCGTAACCTTCACGACAAATTGAGTGACCGTCCCAATGTACGCCCGAAGAAGCTGCAACTGCTCCCACGTTAGAACCATCATTGGTAGAATTTCCATTTACACTAAACAAATCAGATCCCATCGCAATAACTTTGTTTTTCAGGCTTGAACCTGTCAACGTAGCGCCGATATTCCAATCCTTATTAATCTGCGTCTTATAGTTTAGGCTGAATTCAATACCTTTATTCTGGATTTCACCATAGTTAGTATAAATATAGCTATAACCGTTTGTAGTGCGTATTGATTGATTCAACAACAGATCTTTAGATGTTCGGGTGAAATAATCCATGGTTATATTCAAATTATTTTTGAATAGCCCTAAGTCAATACCAATGTTGCTTTGTTCATTGGTCTCCCATTTCAAATTTGGATCGACTAATACCTTAACATAGCCATTAACTGTTTGTTTTGTTGTACCTAAACCTGCAGTTCCATTTTGTGCATAATAGTAGTATCCAATAGATTTTGAAGTTAATGCGTTTATAGCTTTATCTGTTGCTCCGCCTGAATTACCAGTTCGTCCCCAACCTAAACGAAGTTTCAAATTACTGATAGTTGGAGTGCCTTTCATGAAATTCTCTTCTGAAATACGCCATGCTGCTGCTGCCGACGGAAAAGTACCCCATAGGTTATTGACACCAAAGTTTGAAGAACCGTCACGACGAATAGTACCTGTTAATATATAGCGGTCTTTCAAACTATATGTGGCCCGACCAAAATAAGAAATTCCGCGAACTTGCAGGTGATACTTACCGTTACCAGTTCTTGAAGAAGCATCGCTGGTCAAACTGATATCACGGATGCTACCTGACGGAAAATCATACGCTTCAGCTGAAACTTCGTCACCGAAGCTTTTCGTTACTGAGTTACCTGCCATCACCGTCAAATTATGAATTTCATTCTTCCAATTGTAAGTCAAATAACTTTCAATCGCAATCGTGTTATCTTGATAATTGTTTAATGATAAATGATACCTGGCATCGTAATCCCTCAATGTAACCAATGTTACCCCGTCTGGCATATAACGCTGTTTGTTACCACTAAAGCTTTGATAGTTACTGGCAGAATAATTATAAGACGCTACAGTTTTGAATGTTAACCCTTTATATAATTTAATATTGGCATAGGCACTGGTCAATATCTGATTTTTTTTAGTTATCCCATTATTTTCCATCTGAGAAGCAACTAAATTATCTGAGGTCCCACCATCGTATGAATTTGGGTATTGATAAGAAGTGCCATAAGTTCCGTTCGCATTTCTTACATTAGGACTCACGTGAACCCCATCCGCATCTACATAATCCATAGTTGGGTTCATGAAAGCCATATCACGGAGAGAAGAAAGGTTACCGTTATTCGTGCCGTTACCAAAATTACTACCATGAGATTCTGAATGAACAAAATTGATGTCACCACCGATCTCAATGAAATCCCCTACTTTGGTAATAACATTGGCACGAGCGGTCAAACGGTTGTAATTTGAATTGATAACAATACCGTCATTATTCAAATAACTTAATGAGAAGTTAGACTGCGTCTTTTCCGTACCACCTGAAGCAGAAAGATTATATTGTTGTTTTAGGGAAACGCGAGTCATTTCTTTTTGCCAGTCAATGTTCTTTCTTTTTCCATCATACGCTGTAGTGAAAATCGCATTAGCGGGAACTCCACCATCATTCGCACGTCCAGCACGTATGTTTTGAGCAAACTGGTCAACATTACCAACATCCAATGTTGAAGCTAAAGTTTGTACCCCATAGTCAGCCGAAAAAGTAAGATGTGTAGTACCAGCCTTACCATGTTTTGTAGTTATCATGATAACACCGTTAGCCCCGGCAGCTCCATATATAGCTGTAGCAGAAGCATCTTTTAATACTTCAATACTCTCTACATCACTGGGGGAAAGAAAATTGGCGTTTGTACCTACCTGCACTCCATCTACTACATACAACGGATTGGCGCTACCGTTAATAGTTGCAACACCGCGAATACGAATGGCTGCGTTTGCATCAGGAGCACCATCCTGCGAAGTAACAATTACTCCCGCAGCTGCTCCTTGTAACCCTTGTAAAATGTTCGTTGGCGCCTTTTTCATCATTTCTTCTTTGCTAACTGAAGCAACAGATCCAGATATATCGCTCTTCTTTTGAGTCCCATAACCAACCACAACAACTTCATCCACCTGCAAACTACTCGGTATAAGTTCAACATTGATCTCTTTTCTGTTGCCTACAGGAATATCCTGTGTTTTATACCCAATAAATGAAAAAGATAACGTCGCTTTTGAACCAACATTAATCTGATACTTCCCATCTACATCAGTAACAACTCCAATAGTTGTCCCTGGGATTATAACACTTACACCAGGTATTGGCTCTTTCTTTTCATCTTTTACACTTCCCTTTACCAATGTGGTTTGAGCAAAGCTATAGAAGGTGAAAAATAATAATGGTATTAGGATTACCACACATTGAATTAATCTGTTTTTTTTCATCATAAACTTAAATTAAATTGATTTATTAATTAATAGTAAAAAACTCCTTTCGAAATATTTCTGACAAGTAGTCCAAATAACTAAACCAAATCGTCTTGTTTTTAAAGCATAGGCATTCCATTTAACTGGTTATAAAAGAAAAATTAAAAAAATCATTTACAATTATTATTGAAATAGTCGAACCGGCAATAGTTTATTTGCAGATCTGGAACTCCATTTTCTCACTTTACATGAACTACATAAAATGGACTAAGAACAGAAGCTTAAAAAGAAATAAGGAATTGGATACATTTTTTTCCTGAATTTAGAACTACCAAAAATTCGATGAGACAAATGTAGATTATGGTCTAAAGAGAGACGTTCCATTATAGATATTTAATTTCCTAATTTGAATATATTTTGCATCATTACTGCAATTTGCAACGCTCATAAAAAGGCATAATTGCAAAAAAACTAGCTAAATTATTATAATACAGTGTATTTAAACAGATTTCAGCCGATACAATGAAATTAACTTCAATGAATCCATTTAAAGAAAAAAAATGTTTTTGGAGTTGCAAAGGTCCGGTCGTAATCAAGTGTGGAAAACTGCTGGTGACGTCTGGCGATAAATAGATAAGAACCTTGGTAACCTGAGTTCGACATAAAGATGTGGTGAAATATTTGGAAAATATAAGGTTTGCTTGTACATTAAGATGCTATAATACAATAGTATACATTTAAAAACAATCCCTATTTTGACAGGCTCAAAATTATTCGATTCCGTTGGAAATCATTTGACAACTCTTATTTCTGGATTGATGACATATTCTTTCCTTCCTAATAACCAGCAATAAAATATGATTTCGAACCAAACTATGGTCAACTATCTCTATTTTAAAATATTGGCTATTTCGAACTCGGAGTTAATAAAAAATACCGGGGTACACCCGGTATTTTTTATTAATACAGTTTATGTGATTGTGTTTAAAATCCTTGCGATTGTTCTATTTCCATCCTGGATTTTGTACTATGTTAGGATTAATAGAGGTTACAGAATAAGGATAAGGGAACCATTCGTGTTTCCCTGTCACGAAGCCAACTTGTTTACTTGCGTTAGGTTCTGAGTAAGTGACATGTCCACTGTGAGTAGCCCCTCCTTCATTGATTGCATCTTTAAGTGATGGAATATGTTTTCCCGCATTCTTTACTTTCTCAAATTCGCCCCAACGTTTCATGTCAATCCAACGTGCACCTTCCATCCACAACTCGTAGTTTCTTTCTTTCTTAACATCAGCCATAGTCAATGCAGCACTTACTTTTGCTGATCCTGCACGTTGCTGAACCAGCTTGAGATACTGAAGGCCATCAGCGTCGTTTGTCTGAGCACAAGCCTCAGCATACATAAGAAGTACATCAGCGTATCTTTCAATGATAAAGTTATTGAATCTGTACCAGTTGGTTGAACGGTCTTCTGCAGCAACGATAAGCTTTTTCTGAAGGTATCCGCACTGTCCGTAAAGGCCATCAGGATTTGAGATTCCTCTACTCTTGTCTGCAAGCTTCTGAGCTGTGGTAGTAAGGGTAGCATCGCTGGTCCATCCAACAGATGGGTCGGTAAGAAACTCATTATAAGACACCATGGTGGCTTTGCGCCGATAAGAATCACCATCATTTGCTGCAAACTCATTGGCAAAGCTTTCTTCAATAGCCAAACCGCCCCATCCCTGGTCAGCCTGGCATTTTGGAGTGCTTGCAAGACGAGAAGTTCTCCATCCCATAAGATTCATTTCCATCCAGGTAGAGCGCTGGATTTTTCCAGACCAGTCACCAAGGCTGGCATTGTTAACAATATTCGACTCGAATATTTTCTCTTCACAACCGTCACCGGAAAGATGGAAGAGTTGAGCAAAACGGTCACCTGGAACAAGGGCATATTTACCGGAAGTGATCACATTTTTAAGCGCTGTTTTTGCACCGGCATAGTCGCTTGCGTAAAGAAGAGCCTTTCCTTGAACTGTCCAGGCAAAACCCTTGGTAATTTTTACAGATCCATCTTTATCAGCAGTGCTTTTACGCTCGTCAAGAAATTGGACAGCCTCCGAAGCCTCTTTTGCACACCACTTAAGTAGAGCCTCATGCCCATCTTTATAGTTTGAAGGTTTATCAGAGCCAGTAAGAACATGGTCAATAAGTGGAGGGTTATCCCACGCCATTGCAGCCATCATATGACACCATGCACGCATAACCCTGGCTTCAGAAATACAACGGTCTTTTACAGTGCTCTCCCCGTATTTGAAATTATCGATAACAAGGTTAGCGTGATAGATAACGAAGTAGAAACGCTTGTACATGGCTGCAACAACAGAGCTTTGGGTATCAAAACGGAACTCATTGATGCTGGCGAACTGATCATTGTCTCCATAATATTCTCCTGCTGCGAGTACATTATCAGAGCAATAGTTGAAAATTATATCGTAAGGAACGTAGATACCATCATTACCGGCGATATTTTGAGCAAAATCTGCGTATGCAGCAACGAGTGCAGACTCTGCATCTGCATCAGTCTTATAAAACGCCGCTATATCAACAATCCCCTTCTGTGGAATATCAAGGTTATTCTCACTACAAGCAGTGAATAACAGCACTAATAATAAGGGAAGTATATATTTATATTTTTTCATATTATCGAAGTATTAAAATGTTATATTTAAACCAAATGTAACCTTCTTAGATTGAGGATATGTTCCGTTATCAAAGCCTGAAGCAGAAGCATCGTTATTTTTGGTGGTGGTAGCAGTTTCAGGATCAGCCCCGGGATATTTGGTTAAGGTAAAAAAGTCATCCAAAGATACATAACATCTCAGTCTGCTGATAAGTGCCTTCCTGGAAATCGCTTCAGGAATGGTATAACCCAACTGGATCTGTTTTAACTTGAAATATGCACCATTGAACAAAGAAGCTGAAGAACCCCAAAAATGCCAGTCAGTGGCAACTGCCTTTGGATCAGGCATAGAGGCACCCTTGTTTGTTGGTGACCAGGCGTTGTCATAGAAGTACTTCAGTGAGTTACGCATTGGGGTGTCAGCACGATAAAATACAGTAAAGATATCATTACCTCCTACGCCTGAACCCAATATATTCAAGTCGAAACCTTTATACGCGAGGTTAATGGTAACACCATATATGAAATCAGGAATTGCCTTTCCAATATAGGTCATATCTGCATCTGATATCACCTTATCATTATTCAGATCCTTGATTTTAGCTGCACCAGTCTCAGGATCAACACCTTCATACTTGTACCCTCTAAAGTACCAGATGGGTTGACCAACTTCGAATGCTGTCTGGACAGGGTTGTTGGTACCATCTACACCACCCGTAGAACCTGTAAGGCGTGCTATCGAAGGATCGAGGTAAGTAACCTCATTGTGTAGTGTAGAGAAGTTAGCACTGATAGAATAGCTGAAATCTCTGATCTTATCTTTCCAGGATAATTCAAACTCTAAACCACTGTTGAGCACAGAACCTGCATTGACAGTGGTGTTCGCAACACCGATTTCAGGAACAGGGTTGATAGAAACAAGAAGATCTTTGGTTTTTTTGTTATAGTAGTCCGCAGAAAAAGCAAGTCTGTCTTTCAAAAATCTCATTTCAAGACCAAGGTCTAACTGTTCTGAGGTCTCCCATTTGAGTTTAGGGTTAGCCAGTCCGGAAGGCGCAGAACCATAGTTGGGAGCGCCATTATCGACACCATACTGATACCATGAGCCATTGTAAGAGATGGATGTGCTATATTTGTAATCACTAAGTACATTAATATTACCATTTTGTCCCCAGGAACCACGGAGTTTCATGAAAGAGATAGCGCTTCGATCTGCAATATTCGCAAAGAATTTTTCATTACTGATGGTCCAGCCTGCTGAGAATGACGGGAAGTAACCCCAACGATTCTTTGCTGACAATTTAGATGCGTCGAATGCATCGGCACGGAAGTTACCCTGAATGCTGTATCTATTGTCATAAGAGTAGACCAAACGTCCAAAGTATGACATCTGAGTCGATTTGCCGGGCGCATTACTGTATGTCTTAACTGTCTTTTCCGCACCGTCAACCACATTACTTTTTACATAGTCGAGATAAAGGAAGTTCGAATCGTATCCTTTTAATATATCGGGTCCCGTAGCAGTGCCATTAACATTATCCCAATTATTCTCCGTGTAAGACATACCGGCCATACCTGTAAAGTTATGCTTATTTAAGGTAAGATTATAATTGGCGAAGTTTTCCCATTGATAGTAGTTGCCGGTATTTGCAGTTGCAGAGATATTGTAGTCCTCTGTCTTAGCCTGCGGTGTGGCATAATATGGAGTGTTATAACTGTGTGAAGTACTCTGTGACACTCTGTAACCAAATCGGGAAGTAACGACAAGTCCTTTCACAGGCTTGAAATTTCCATAGATTATACCACGAAGGGTGATACCTTTATTTTGAGAGTCAACACGGTCTCTTTGGAGCAAAGGGTTACCGCTATCGTCTGTAATATACTTTGAAGTAGCATAGTAGAGCCCATTGGTAGGATCCTTGAGTATATTCTTGCCTGCATCATAAGCCTGCTTCATGGTTGGGGCGAACTGATCCGGAGAAGAATAGTAAACAGGGGTTAAAGGGTCGAGCGTCATTACTGAGTTCATAACTGAACCGTACTGCGACATCTGACTAACAGATTTGGTAGACCAATTCTCTATAGAGTTGTTGGTACCTACCTGTAACCATTCTTTAATATTATAGTCAGCATTAATCTGGGCAGTGAGACGTTTGTAAACATCCTTATTGCCTTTTACCATACCATCGTTGTTAGTAGAATTAATGGAAGTAAAGAAATGTCCCTGATTATTTCCACCCTGTACAGTAATAGTATGCTGTTGGCTTAAGGAAGGTGCGAATACTGCATCGAACCAGTCAGTGTCAGTGCCGTCATAATTATTTGTTGTCATCAGAGATTCGATTGGAAGGCCTGACATTTTCTTATAGGCGATAAAATCCTTAGCCCTGAAAATTTCTGGACGCCTGGCAAGGCTCTGGGAGGTGAAACTCGCATCATAAGAAATAGTGGAGGTACCCTTAGTACCAGATTTAGTAGTAATCAAAACGACACCGTTACCTGCCTGGGCACCATAAATAGCTGCAGAAGCAGCATCCTTCAATATCTCTACTGACTCAATCATAGATGGGTTAAGGTACTGAATATTATCTACCTGAAGACCATCTACAATAAGAAGTGGACCGATATTGGTTGAGTTTGAAGAGTAGCCACGTACACGGATGGTTGCACCTTGACCAGGCGCACCAGAATTGCTCAGAACCTGAACTCCGGAAGCCTTACCCTGAAGAGCAGCAGCTGCATCGCTGGTAGCTAAGTTCTTGAGAGATTCTGAACGGACTGAAGCAACAGATCCCGAAATATCGCTCTTCTTCATACTGCCATAACCAACCACAACAACTTCATCCACTTGTAAATTACTCGGCAGAAGTTGAATATTGATCTCTTTTTGGTTGCCAACAAGAATAGCCTGGGTTTTATACCCAACAAATGAGAAAGATAGTGTTGCTTTCGCACCAGCATTGATCTGATACTTTCCATTTATATCAGTAACAACTCCAACTGTTGTTCCCTGGATGACAACACTTACGCCAGGTACGGGTTCGTTCTTTTCATCAGTTACACTTCCCTTTACCAATGAGGTCTGAGCAAAGCTACAGAGGGCAAAAAATAATAATGGTAATAGAATTACCATAAATTGAATTAATCTGTTTTTTTTCATCATAAACTTAAATTTAATTGATTTAATAATTAATAGTAAAAAACTCCTTTCGAAACAATTCAGACAAGTAGTCCAAATAACTAAACCAAAATCATTGTTTTTTTTTTAGCATAGGCAATTCATTTAACTGGTTATTGAAGAAACATTTTTTTACAAATTTTTTCTCAACTATTACTAAACTAAATAGTTGAACCTGTAATATATTTTTTTACAGATCTGGCACTCCATTTTCTCAACCTGCATCAACTACAGAAAAGAAACTAAGAACCGCGTAATAGAGAAATTGGAAATTGGATACATTTTTTTCATGAATTTAGAACTACCAAAAATTCAATGAAACAAATTTAGATAATGACAAAAAAAAAGACGTTCTATTTTAGATATATCATTTCCCAATTTGAATATATTTTGGATTTAAAATATATTTTTCAACGTTAACAATAAAATATAATATCTAAAAAGAATCGGATAAATTTAACTAAAGCGTTGTATTTCAATATATTTAAGGCAGTTTTATTGAAATTAATATCAAAGAATATATTTAATGAAAAACATAAGAAACCCCGATTGGAGTTTTAAATGGAAGAAAATATACCAATTTTGGAACGTCAAGAGAAGTTAAAATAAAATCATAAAAAACCGTAGTGTTTTCTTCATACTACCAAATTAGGCAGTAAGTCAGTCTAAGCAATTCATATATAAAAATGGGATAGCTTTAAACTATCCCATACATTTTAAATTTCAGTAGGTGATTTTCCATAATGTATTCTAAATACAGTGCTAAAATATCCCACCCTTGCAAACCCACAACGGTCGCTCACTTCGGTGACAGTATATTTTCGTGATTGCAATAGTTCCAAAGCGTGGTCAAGTCTGATTGTCTTTATAAAATCAGTTGGAGATAAACCTGTTAGCGATTTCGTCTTTTTATAAAGAAGGGATGCACTTATATTTAGCAATGATGCGAATTCATCTTTTGAAAATTCCGAATTTGATATATTTGCCCGTGCCACCTCCAGTAATTTCTTTAAAAACCTGTCGTTAAGTTCATTTTCGTGAATAGCAGGATCTGCCGATTCTCCTTTAATTAGCTTAAACGCTTTTACTCTAACCACCTCTCTATTGTGAATAATCGTTTTTATTCGTTGGATCAGAAGACTCAGGTCAAAAGGCTTGGTTAAGTAATCATCAGCGCCCAATCCAAGTCCATGCAATTGTTCCGTCTTTTCGGTAAGAGCCGAGAGTAAAATAATTGGGATATGGGAGGTCTCATAAGTCGATTTCATTAGTTTGCATAACTCAAAACCATCCATATTAGGCATCATAACATCCGAAACAACCAAATCAGGGATTTGCTTGCGAACAATCTCCCAAGCTTTTAAACCGTCATCTGCAGTAAATACACTAAAGTTTTTGCTAAAAACACTAAGCATAAATTTTCGCAGTTCGTCATTATCTTCAACAATTAATACCCTCAACCCTCTTGAATTACGATCTAATTGATTATCTGACGCGTGCATATCGACATCTATTTCTTCAGAATAAGTTGATATACTGCTCCAAATAGACGTTAGTTCTTGTGCTTCCGTTGAAACCTCCTTATATGGAAAGACAACCTGAAATGTCGATCCAACATTTTCCTGGCTGTTACAACTAATAGTACCGCCATGCAACACTACATAATTTTGCACTAATAATAGGCCAATACCTGAACCAACTACTTTTGAGTTGATTGCATTTTCTCCTCTATAAAACTCTTTAAAAAGTTGACGTTGTGCTTTCTTATTAATGCCAATACCATTATCTTTTACCTGAAGTACCCATTTTTTATCATTACAAGTTAAGTCAATTTGAATCTGACTATCGTTATGCGAATATTTAACTGCGTTTGAAATAAGATTATCAATAATCCGTTCCATTTTCGACTCATCGATTGCAGTGATATAACTCTCACGATCAGTATTAAATACAAGTTCAACATTTTTGCCTCTTGCAATAGAATCAAACATTAACCGACGATTTGAAACAAGGCTTACAATATCAATCATGGATAATGAGAGATGCTCTTTTTCAATATCGGCCTTTTGGAAATCCATTAATTGAGTTACAACTGAAGAAAGTCGCCTGGCCTGCTCAATTGCTAAACGCAAATAATACTTTCCTGATTCTGTCAAATTTGTTTCTTTATTCAATTCTTCAACGGGTGCTTTAATCAGGGTGAGCGAAGTTCTAATTTCGTGCGCAGTATTAGTGAAAAAACGGATTTTTTCTTCTGTATGTTTTTGCTTTAATTGATTAATATAAAATAACAAATATAGTAAGCCTATTCCTGAAGCAATTAAGATAAGTAATATCCAGAACCAACCGGTTTTCCAAAATGGTGGAATTAAATGTATCTCTAACGATCGTTCACTAATTACCTGCTTCATAGAATTGTCCAGCAACTTTATCCTCAACGTAAATTTTCCGCTTGGGATCTTTGTATAAGTAATTGTTCTATTACTTGTTGGAGGAAACCATTCAGTGTCGAATCCTTCCATTTTCCAGGAAAATTTTACGCCAGAATATACTCCTAATGGAAGCAACTCAATGCTAATTGTATTTTGAAAATATTTAAGATCAATATTTTTTAAGCTATCTAACGGAGTATTTAATTTAAATATGGAAGTATCTCTGACTGACCGTCCTGAAATAGTCAAATCCTGAAAATACACCCGTCCTTTGGATGTGATTTCTTTTAAAGATGAAGGGGTAAAAAAGATAGCGCCATTGTTGGTTCCCCAAGCCAATTCCCCATTCTTTAATTTAGAAACCGCGCAATTATTATACGAAATACTTGATAATGGAAATATGGACGAAAAGGTAAGACTCGTTTTATCTTTAATGTCAAAACGACATAAACCATTTTCAGTTCCTAACCACAGGTAATTATCGGTATTAACAATACTGTTGATGAAGTTTGAAGGTAATCCTAATTTTGTGGTATATTTTTTTACCGATCCGCTTTTATAATTATATTCCCATAATCCTTCACCAATTGTGCAAATCCAAACCTCCTCCCCTAACACCAGCATATCCTGTACCACAATGTCGGTTAGCAAATTTTTTATTTCACCAGTTTTCTTGTTCAGCAACAATACCCCGTAACTACATCCTAAAAGAATTTGATTTGGAGACAATTCTTTAAACGAGCTTATTGGTTCCTCCGAAAAATTTCTGAATTTGTTTTCTTTTGACAAATAACAAATAAACTCACCATTAACGCCCCCGATCCAGATATCCCCCTGACTATCTTTATAAAGAGAAAATATGTAGTTGCTAATAGCAGGAAATCTTGCATCATCGCGCGAATAATGAGCAAGTTCCTCTCCTGTCTTTCCATCAAGAACATATACACCTGAAGAATAACTTCCTGCCCATATCCTTCCCAGATCATCTTCACAGAGCGTAAGAAATACCTGGGCATGTTCAAGCTTATTACAATAAAAATCTTTCCATTTATCCAATACCTTATCCCAACAACTTATACCATTGTTGGTCGCAAACCAAATTTTCCCATTCCGATCCTCTATTATACTATTTACATCATTGTTTACAATAGAATTAACACTGTTAACATGGTGAACAACCTGATTTACAATAGGAGATGCCTGATCATAGAAGGAAATACCACCACTTATTGTAGCAATCCATACTCGTTTATTAGAGTCGCAATAGATATCATAAACCCCATTTCCACGTAATGTATGGGGATCGTCAGCGTTCTCTTTATAAACATTTAAAACCTCGTCACCTTTTTTATTCAACTCCCAAATACCTTGTCCATCTATACCAATTAAAAGGGTAGAGTTGGAGTTCTCTGTAATTGCCAGAATTGGTTGTCTGGGTAATGCGGATCTTAGTATATAAGATATCGTTCCAGAACTAAAACTAAAGCAAAACAGTCCATTCGAAAAAGTGCCCATCCATAGTTTATTCTGGTTTTTATCAAAAAATAACGATGAAATATAAAATCGGTCTATATCCCTGTTTTTGAATATGTCTTTACTTTTTAATGTTTTAATATCCAGAAGCCAGATTCCTTTAGGTTTTGCAATTATCAAATGTTGCTGGTCATACCACGCAATCGAATGCCGTTCCTTTACAGCCTTGTCAATTAAATCTAATTTGCCGGCATGATATTTATATAATCCTGAATTTAAGGCTATCCAGTAATTGCCAAGATGATCCATTAACATAGAGTACAGATCAAAATTCTTAATCTCCAATCTTTTGCTAAGATTTACCAAAAGATCAAATCGATCATAAACAGTATTGTATAAAAATATCTGACCATTATTTGTATAGGCTGTTAATTTTGAGTTTTCGTAAATCAACTTTACAAATATTACTCCTGCTGTTTCATATGGAAGATGATAAATACGGTAATCGTCATTGGTCAGTCTTAATATACCGGTTTTTGAAGAAGTCCATATAAAACCATTGTCGTCTTTACAAATTGAGTTCGTCATCCGCATTGAAATTCCATAATTCGAGTTGACACTATAAAATTCTACAGCAAATGCTTGCGATGAAAACAGCATACAGATTAAAAGGATTGCAATGAATCTATATTTCAAAATTTTACAAACATCAAGTCTCATAATTTCAATAATTTACTTTTTCATAATTGTACGGAATAACGTACATAGGTGAGACATTTATTCAGAAACGAAAATTAATATTTTTTAACAAATAAAATGATAATACTTTACTTCGTTTACAAAATTATGTATGTCACTAAAAGACAATGCATTTGTATTTCAATAAATTCTTTAAGAAAGATACTTACCATGCAAAAAAACCGGCACTGCACGATCGCAATACCGGTTTTATCGAAATGTTTAGAACATCTAATTGACAGTGGCTATTTTAATTGGAGTAACAATCCCCTTTTGTCTACGTTGTATGAAAAATACAATGTTATATTTGTAAATACTTAGTTTGGCATTTGCGTTATATACCATTCAAACCTTAAGATCATTAAACGTTTGATCCACCGCCATCAATTGTTTGGATGGTTCCGTCCGGATTGTATTCCAATACGACCACCTTTATGCTGCGCAACCATGTTTTCCCTCCTGAAGGAACACTGTCGTGGTGAAATAAGTACCATTTGCCTTTAAATTCAACAATGCAATGATGTGTTGTCCAACCAACTACCGGTGTAAGTATAACCCCTTTATAAGTGAATGGTCCGTAGGGATTGTCGCCTACCGCATAACAAATATTGTGGGTGTTACCTGTGGAGTATGAAAAGTAATATTTCCCTTGGTATTTATGCATCCAGGAAGCTTCGAAAAAGCGACGCTCATGATCACTTGCTTTGAGTATCTTGCCCTTCTCATCCTGAATAACGACTGGTCGTGGTTCTTCGCCAAAATCCATCATATCATCACTTAGTTTTACAACGCGTGATGGTAAAGCCGCATCGTTGTCATCAGGTTCGTGTCCACATTCAATGGCTTTATTGTTGCGGTAACGCTGTAGTTGCCCACCCCATAAACCACCAAAATACATATAGTGATTGCCATTGTCATCACCGAACACGCAAGGATCGATCGAATAACTACCTTTCATAGGTGCATCCTGAGGAATAAAAGGCCCTTCGGGTTTGTCACTCATAGCCGCACCAATATGGAAGATATCTGTTTTATCTTTAAGCGGAAAGTAGAGGTAATATTTACCGTTTTTGAAGGCACAATCGCAATCCCATAACTGACGTCCAGCCCAGGGGATATCCTTCACATCAAGAGCCACACCATGATCTGTTACTTCTCCAACGATTGATTCCATCGAAAAGACATGATAATCGCGCATATCAAAATGATCACCATTATCGTTTTCAGGAATACCCGACTCAATGTCGTGAGAAGGATAAATGTACAGTTTACCGTTAAAAATATGTACTGCAGGATCGGCAGTATATAAATGTTTTACTAAATACCTTGGCTTCTTCATTTTTTTGATTTGTATTTTATTGCCATTTTAATCATTTTGTCAACCACCAGTTTACGTTGATTTTGGCGGTCGAAGAGCAGGGGATAATCTTTTCTGCCCCTGATCGGGAAACCATTCAGCCATGTTCCGGCATCGTTCAATCCCCAAAGCGTAACGCGTTCAACTACATCGTTGTATTTAAGAAAAAGTCCAAACATATCGAGCATGCGTTTATTCCATTTCTGTTGAACAGAATCGGGTACCGCTTCACGGTAAGGGTCCATTTCCTTAGAATACTTGAAATTAGCAGAAATCTCTGCCCCATTAAACGGACTTGGCAAAATAGAAATATCCCACTCTGTAATAAGGATGAATACACCTGCAGCTTTTAGTTTTTTGAAACTCGTTTCTGTCGCTTCAAGTGTTGGTGTAATCATGTTCATGTGTGCCTGCGAACCAACAGCATCAATCCGGTAACCTTCAGCCTTGAGATCCTTCACTAATTCCACAATCGCATCGCATTTTGCCGGAGTTTCAACATTGTAATCATTGTAATACAATTCAGCATCCGGATCTGCTTCATGTGCAAACTGGAAAGCATATTTGATGAAATCCTTGCCCAAGATTTGGAAGAATTTGGAATTTCGGTATTTGCCATTGTCTTCGAAAGCTTCGTTAACAACATCCCAGCCTTTAATACGACCCTTGTAACGTCCTACAACTGTATAAATATGCTGACGCATACGTTCTTTCAGTACTTCGGGAGCTACATCTTTTCCGTTTTCATCAACAAACATCCAACGCCCAACTTGAGAGTGCCAGATAAGACAGTGGCCGGTTACAACCTGTTTATTTTTCTCGCCATAAGCTACAAACTTATCAGCATTCTCCCATACATATTTGTTTTCTTCCGGATGGATGGGCTGGGGCTTCATACAGTTTTCGGGAACTATTGCACTGAATTCTTTTGCGATCAGTTCCGATTCATTCGGATTAACGCAATTGACTTGTTGCATATTGACAGCTACGCCAATTAGGAATTTATCTTTTGTAGCCTCCGCTAATGTTTTTTGAGCCATTGCGTGAATAGATGCCAGAAAAACCATGGCGATAATGGCAGGAATAATTTTTATTTTCATTTCATTCGTTGTATTTATAAAATATCAGTTAAATAACCTCTCCCCTACGGTTTTTCAATTCTGCTTCAATTTTCACTTCCATTTTCTTATCAATTACATAAAAGAAAAGCAGGCCAACACCTAACAGGAATGGAATTGACGGATAGATGCTTACAAGCAGTCTTGAGCCTTCGGCTACCGATGCTGGTTGAATTATTTCCTGCCCGACTACTGCACTTTCTTTGGCAATGTATCCGTATAAACCTAAAATCCATGCAACCAAAGCACCCCCAATTGAG
>Ga0302292_1000777_pt1 | contig 21678 bp, 19 predicted proteins | sample III_Fen_N2_1_FD_194553 | JGI IMG/M metagenome (GOLD analysis project Ga0302292, IMG submission 194553) | Peat permafrost microbial communities from Stordalen Mire near Abisko, Sweden - III_Fen_N2_1 | ecosystem: Environmental > Terrestrial > Soil > Wetlands > Permafrost | place: Sweden: Abisko...
TTATTGGTGTACGTAATGATTTCTTCACCTCGAACGATTTGTTTGTCGTCATCAAGCGTGATGGACATTTTATAATCGGCTTTTTGCTGATAATAACTGTGTCCGGGTCCGCCTGCTGCGTTTCGGTATTCATTTGGCGTAGGAAGTTCTACATCCAACTGAGCAAATTTTGTTTGCGCGATTGCCGTTGAGCTGAACGCTACTAAAAGCGCAGGAAAAAAGAGTCGTTTCATTTTGCGTCGAATTTGATCGTTGATCTTCGTTTGTTTTCTACAAAGACCGCTGTGTATTTCTGTTGCCGGACTTCCAGCGTGATTTTATTCTGTTGTTGGGGAAGTGTGTTCATCAACCAATCGAATTGAACGTCAACTGATTCGCCCAAAGTAATAGGAGCGGAGGAAAGGTAAAAGAACACCAAGCCATTGGGAAGCACTTCCATACCTTCCAGCTTTAGTTTACCGGTAATTCCTCCGGTTGTCAATACAAATCCTTCATTGATGAATCCTTCAATTTTCTTCAACATGACAGAATCAGTATAATGATCTTCCAATTCTTTGATAGCAATTCCCGATTCATTGAGTGCATCTTCGGTATCGTGTGCTGAACCTTCAATAGTGATTTCAAAAACACCTTTATCCGTATTGTAAGCCACTTCTGCGAATGCGAAAAAATACTCGTGAGCGTTGGCAGACAAAGCAGAAAGCATGAAAATTGCAACAACGAGTAAAGCCTTCATTCGAGAACTAAATTTTAGCAAAAATAGCAGTTTTGACAAGATGAGCTTGTTCATTTTGGTAAATGCACCATTCACATGGCTCAAAGCACACTTTAATCAGATAAACCTACAGTTTAAGTCGACAAAACGACCGATTAAAAATGTTGTTTCCCACAGATGTGCGGATTTTCCCCGATTAATTTAGGTTTTCCCATCCGCTACGCGAATGAAAAACTATAAAAGGTTTCCATGTTTTCCATGTTTCCCGCGAATTCACGAATTACAGCTCGCCTAACGGACTCGCTTTATTTGACTTTAACAATTAAATGAATGTCTATTGTAATTGTAGCGTGTCCGTTAGGCACGCAAAAAATTAGTGAATTCGTGGGAAACAAAAAAGCATCCGCCCGTGGGTGGATGCTCTATCTTAATATCTATTCGGAAACAGATTAGCCGTTTCCTTTCGCGTGATCCGCAAGAAATTGTGCCAATCCGTTGTCGGTAAGCGGGTGTTTCGCCAACGCTAAGATAGCGCTCAACGGGCCTGTCATAACATCCGAACCGATTTCTGCGCACTGAATAATATGCATTGGGTGACGAACAGACGCAGCTAAAATTTCCGTTTCGAAACCGTAATTATCAAAAATCAATCGGATTTGAGCAATTAAGTCCATTCCATTGGTTGAAATGTCATCCAAACGACCTACAAACGGCGAAACGAAAGAAGCTCCGGCTTTAGCAGCCAACAATGCTTGTCCAGCACTAAAAATAAGCGTGCAGTTGGTTTTGATACCTTTCGATGAAAAATATTTAATGGCCTTGATACCTTCAGGAATCATCGGGATTTTAACCACAATGTTTCGGTGCAATTCGGCCAATGCTTCTCCTTCACGGATCATGCCTTCAAAATCGGTGGCAATCACTTCGGCGCTTACCGGACCGTCAACAATGTTGCAGATCTCTACATAATGCTTTAAAATGTTGTTTTGGCCTGTAATGCCTTCTTTGGCCATTAACGAAGGATTGGTGGTTACACCATCCAAAATACCCAAATCGTTGGCTTCGCGAATATCTTTGAGGTTTGCCGTATCGATGAAAAATTTCATAATGCAAAAAGTTTTGGCAAAAGTACGTCTAGAATCGGTTTAGTAAGCCATTCGACGGGGCAAAGTTTCAGTGATTTATTCACATTTTATAGAATGATAACTGCCTAGGAAAGGTAGTTTACGAAGGAAAGTCCCGTAGGGACGGAATATCGTAGCACATAATTTACATCATTAATTCCGCCCCGTAGGGTCGGGACATCTAAAAACAATAATTTTATTCCTATGAACTTCCATACGAAGGAAACAAAAACCTCCCGAAGCTTAAATCAACGAGAGGTTACTGTTGTCTAAATTATGAGGAAGGAAAACAGTCTGGATTAGTGGGTCAACAGAGATGATTTGGTTACCAGTTCTACAAATTCTGCGCGGTATTCGTCCGTTTTACTGGCCATTGACGCATTCGCAAGTTTTAGCACCATATCAAATGTAGCTTCGCCTTTGTGTTCGGAACCGCGGAGAATCATTCCGTAAGCCGCAACAGCCATGGCAAATTTGGAATTGTCTGATGCTTGTTCAAATGGAATTACTGTTGCAGCAATCGGAAGTTCCATCAAACTTGACTTTAAACCTGTTGGTGTTTTATAGCGCAATTTGATGGTTAACAATTCGTTGTTGGCTATTCCTGTTACTTTTTTCGGTTTGATTTGCTGGTATTTTAAAGAATCAACTGAAGGAATGGTTTCATCGGAACCAGCTGGGATGATTTCATAAATAGCTGTAACTGTTTGTCCGGCACCTAAATCACCGGCGTCTTTTTCATCGTTGTTAAAGTCTTCGTCGTTTAGCATTCTGTTTTCGTAGCCGATTAAACGATAGGCTTTTACGTATTCCGGATTAAACTCTAGCTGCAATTTTACATCTTTCGCCAAGGTCACCAGTGTTCCGCCCATTTCTTCTACCAACACTTTTTTAGCTTCCATGATGTTGTCGATGTACGAATAATTGCCATTGCCATGATCGGCTAGCTTTTCCATTTTACTGTCTTTCAGGTTGCCCATTCCGAAACCTAAAACGGTGAGAAAGATATTGTCTTTTCGTTTTTCTTCTATGAGTCGGATTAATTCTCCGTCATCACTGATTCCGACATTAAAATCGCCATCAGTTGCCAATAAAACACGATTATTTCCACCTTGAATAAACTGCTCTTTCGCAACGGCGTAAGCCAATTCGATTCCTTCAGCTACTGAAGTGGAACCACCTGCTGTTAATTGTTCAATCGCATCTTTGATTTCGGTTTTATTGACACCACTAGTTGGTCGCAATACCAATCCTGCAGCACCGGCATAAACAACGATGGAAACTCGATCTTGTTCACGCAATTGATCTACGAGCAAATAAAGCCCCGATTTCAGTAAATCCAATTTATCCGGACTTTGCATAGAACCCGACACATCAATTAGAAAAACCAAGTTGTTGGCAGGAGCATTTTTTAAATCGATTTTTTTGCCCTGCAAGCCTATCGTAAAAAGCTGATGTCCTTCATTCCATGGACAAGTGGTATAGGCAGTATGGAAGGCAACAGGTTGTTCGTTTTGCGGTTCTGCGTAATCATACGAGAAGTAATTGATCATTTCTTCAATGCGCACAGCATCTTTCGGAGGAAGACTCCCTTGATTGATAAAACGACGCACATTGCTGTACGAAGCTTTATCCACATCAATACTAAAGGTAGAAAGCGGCGCTCGTGCAACTGATTTGAACGGATTTTCATCAAAGTCATCGTACGATTCGGTGTTGTGTTCCCTGGCTTTATTCAATTTAACCTTCGTTGTCGTTGCCCTTGATTGTCGACTATTTGTGATCAGAACTTCCTCTAGAATTTGCTCATCGGTTTCCAATTTCAATTCTACAAACGTTACTTTTCCAGCTTCAACCTTAATGGAAGAAATAATTTTTGTTTCAAATCCTACGGCAGCTACTTTAATGGTGTATTCTCCAGGTGTTAGGTTTGCAAAAGTGAATTTACCATCAATATCGGTTGCGACACCTTTTGTGAAATTACTATCCGGACCTGCGAGTAGAACATTGACAAAGATCACTGTCTCTCCGGTAGCGTTATCAATACAAATACCGTTGATTGTTCCAGTTTGACCAAAAGAAAAGCCAGTCAACAATAACAAGAGTAGGAAGATGAGTTTATTCATGGTAGTTGAATTTGTTTGATTAATGATGCAAAGGAACAGTGATTTCCATAAATAGATCACACAAATATGTTAGGATTATGAAAACAACTAGTAAAATGAGGTATTCGTTGATTGTGAGAAGAAATAAACCCCAGTTTTACTGATAAGTTCAACTCAAGTATCAGAGTGATTGTTTAAAGGCTAATTCCGAAAAAAAAGACAAAAAAAGAGGGGTAAGCTACTTCTATCGCACCGCTACAACCTCTTACCTTTGCTACGTTCCCGTCCTGGAGGAGTCAGAGGGAGCTGGTCGTAGAAGACTTACCCCAGCCGCAAAAATAGTCATTTATTCCAAAAACGGAAGCCGAATGCCGCAACTTTAGTAAAATTCAATTTTAAAACAGCTGAAACACGCTTAAAAACAAGATTAGAAAATACCGATGTTGCTTGAAATCAATGATTTGATCAATATAACTAGTATTTTGCTAATTCGTTGAAACTTATCATCAAGTAATCCGTAAATTCACCGCGCTCGTTAAATAACGTTCAATGAAGTTAAATTTCCTACTATTACTGTTGCTTCCATTTGGCTTATTCGGTCAAAAAGACACGATCAATGTAACGGATTCTCTCGGCCTAAAACAAGGTCATTGGGTTTATTTTGGTGGTGATTTCCCCAATTCAGGTGTTTCTTCATCCGAAATTCTGGAAGAAGGTGATTTTATCGATAATCAACGCGTTGGAATCTGGTACCGTTACGGAGCAGCTTCGCAAGTAAAAGCGGTGATGTTATTCCGGATCGATAAGAAAACCAATAGCTCTGTTCGCGATCAGTTTTATAATTACGCCTATTATTCAAACGGTCAACTGAAACGAAAACCCATTGTGGGGGCGTGTCGCAGCATGAGTGATTATTTCGAATACGATGAAGCCGGTTTGTTGAAAGAAGCAGAACAATTCGATAGTGTATGCAATACCAGTTACAAATTGCAACGTATCGAAAAAGGAGAAATGGATTCGATTTCGATTTTCATCATCGATCATAAATTTGAAGAACAAGTCGAAGCAACGGTCGAATCACCCAAAAACACGGTACAGTTTGAACAAACAGGTGAATTTTGCATTGATTACAATCACCAAATCTTTCAACTAGGTCATTTCGAAAAAGGTCAACTTATCGATGGTCGCGAATACCTCTTCGATGAAATGATGCGTGCACAGCGCATACGATTCTTTGAAAACGGGAAGTTGGTGAAGACGGTGATGAAGAAGGGCGTTTAGGATTGATGCTTAATTTTTAATGTTTGATGTTTAATTAGCACTCGTTGAATACCTCAATTTTCGTTCTGTTTTTCGAATCATCTTGGCAACGTGTTTATCATTTTTTCTAAAAACTTGGCAACGTTTGTATAATTCCAATGCTTTTTTGTAATCACGTTTTTTGTAGCAATCATCAGCCTTTTTGACGATTTTATCGTACTGAAGATCTTTTTCAATCTCGTAAATTCGCTGAATGACATGCTCATCATTTTTACGGAACGAAAGTGCGCGTTTGTATAATTCCAACGCTTCATCAAATTTTCGTTCGTCGTATAAAGCATCTGCCTTGGGGACTATTTTAATATACGAATGAGTGCATTCGGTATCTGAGGAATTTATTGGTTCTATCGAAATGTAATTTGTGTCAGCGGAAGATTGTCCGGAAACCACTAATACAAAACTCAAATGAAGCATAGAAAGCAGGAGTCTTTTCATACTTGTGCATACAACCTCAATAACAGTCGGTTCAATCTTTGAGGGAAGCTTCTTGGATTTTCAAGTTTCTAGGTTGATTTCCAAACTCACAGAACTTAAAAACTTAAGAAACTTATAGAACTCAAAAACTTTCAGAACTCAAACACTCAAACACTCAACAAACTCAACTGAAAATCCCAGCCTTGTTTAGAGCACAGTAAAATCAATTGCCCTCTGTAGAAGCTATTATCCTGTAGTAGTTGAAATAATAAATCAACCGACAATTGTTCGAGTTGCACACCTTCCGAATCGTGGAACCGGATTTTTTCCTCGGAAGAGAAATCATCCAAATACATCAACGTTTCGCGTGAATTTGCCTGTAAAAGCTGTTTCCAATGCAGTTGTGGCATCACGTCAGTCAAATCAGATTCTTGCTCCGATTTACGCAATCTGCAATTCCAAATATGATGGCTGTTGATGATTTTCGAAGCCACTAATCGGATTTCATCGGTTAATTCATCTTCTTTTGTTCCTAGAAAATCAGCCCATTGCAGGTTAAGCGCCAAATCGCGTTGTAGCTTGTCAATGAAAAACGATTGAAACATGAAGCGTACACTTTAAAGTGCTTTCAACGAAGCGATAACTGCTGTAGGATCAGGATTATTGAACACAAAACTCCCTGCCACTAACGCGTCTGCTCCGGCAGCTACCAATTCGGCTCCGGTAGTTGTGTTAACGCCACCATCTACTTCAATCAATGCTTTAGAACCGCTTGCGTGAATCATTGCTTTCAACTGACGTACTTTTTCAACGGCTTGTTGTATGAATTTTTGTCCACCGAATCCGGGATTTACCGACATAATCAAGACCAAATCCAAATCGGCAATCACACTTTCCAACACATTCACCGGCGTGTGCGGATTCAATGCAACTCCGGCTTTCATTCCTGCTTCTTTAATGCCGGCAATTGTTCGGTGTAAATGCGGACACACTTCGTAATGAACGGTAAGAATATCGGCGCCTGACTTGGCGAATTGCGCAATGTATTGATCGGGATTGGTGATCATAATGTGCACATCCAGTGGCTTTTCGGCTACCTTCTTCAATGCTTCGATGATTGGGAAACCGAACGAAATATTGGGTACAAATACACCATCCATCACATCTACGTGAAACCAATCGGCTTGCGAACGGTTGATGAGTTGGAAATCGCGCTCGAGGTTACCGAAATCGCATGAAAGAATGGAAGGAGCAATGATCACTGACATAAAAACGTTTTAGTGGGCAAAGTTAGAAAGTTTTTGAGTTCGACAGTTCATGAGTTTTTAAGTTTCTCAGTTAACTCAAACAACTTAGAAACTTAGTAAACTCATAAAACTCAGGAACTCATTTCGCAAACCACTTCAAATAAGCCGCATCACGACCGTAAATATCCGGGTGAAAAACAAGTTTACCATCCAATCCCGCAGCAACGGTAATGTAATCTACTTTGATTGGAACGGAACTCTTGAGTCGAATGGAACGGTGTTGTTCTTTGTAAATCATTGAATCGAGGGAATCGCAGGTAATGCGTTGATCATCGCGACGTAAAATAAAACGCGCCAATGAATCGGGTAGGTTGCAGCGAATGCAGCCATGCGAATAGGAACGCACATCGGTACCAAATAAACCTTTAGAAGGTGTATCATGTACGTAAACACCAAACGGATTGGAGAACTCAAACTTGATAATTCCAAGCGAGTTCCAAGTGCCCGGTTCCTGACGTACTTTATAAGGAAACGTATTTTCTGGAATTTTCTTCCAATTCACCGAATACGGATCAACTTCCACGTCTTTTTTAAACAATTTGTAGTGGTTTTTCGCTAAATAACCCGGATTGCGTTTCAGCGCCGGTAAAATTTCTTTGCTGGTAATGGAGTAGGGAACCGTCCAATAAGGATAAGAAATGATACTGGTGATTTTTGATTCGAGCTGAGGGGTTCTGGTATCTATTTTACCAACTACCACGCGGTGTTGCGAAAGCAATGAATCATTGTAGTACAAACGCAGCATGTATTCCGGAATGTTGATCCAGATATAACGATCTGGGAATTTTGATCGCCAGCGCCAGCGTTCCATCGATAAAATTACGCGATCTACCTTGTTTTGTTCTGATTCTTCTAATGCTTTTCGGGTGTAATTACCAATCACGGCATCCGGTTTCAGACCGTTGTCTACCTGAAATGCTTCCAATGCGTTTAAAAACACCGTGTCAATGGCATCCTTTTCCAAATAACCTTTATCAATGAGCGATTCCTTGGCAAGTTCATAACAACGCGTTGAATCGTCTTTCATGGTGGGTAGTTCAAACTTCTGAGCAGAAAACGTTTTGTTGAAGGCCAAATCGAATAGCCCGACAGCTAATTGTTTGTAATCGGTGCGAAAATCGCCCATCTGCGCGAACCAAGCTCCCCAATTGGAAACGGTATCTACTTGTTTATCCCACTTGGTTTGATGCGACCATGCCAACGGTTTTAATGCATGTTTGGCCGTATCGAGTAATCCGTTGTGTAAATCGTTGGCGGCAAAACCGAGCTGAGCTGTCAGAATCAACTCCTTCGAGATCAATTCTTTTTGATTCTTGGTGGTCAGTTTCCACCGATTGTTCGGAATTCCGATACAATTCGGTTTACTGAGAATGGTGTCCATTTTCACACCTAAATCAGTAAGCGTAGAATCATTGGCCCATAAAGGTTTGTAACTGCGTGCTTTGTAAAATGCGGTGATCAGCTCAGCGTTTTCACCGTCAATTCCCAACTCGTTTAAGTAGGATTTGTCCAGTGCCAGTTGAATACGTTTTTCGAGAGGTGTATCGTTATCAAAAATCGGATCGGTGGCAGGTATTTCGGAACCGCATCCTGTCAAAAGCAGGTAAATTGACGTTAGAAGTAATAAAGTATATGTTTTCATTCGCTGAAAATGACCAATTTTGTGGTAAATATACAGTTTAATCCTTCGCTTCATGGATCAATTTTTTATTACGTACGTCATCATAGGAATCACTGTACTCTTCTCATTAAAAGGCTTTAACGACTCTTATTTCCGCGAAAAGTATTTATTCAAACCGTTCAATGTTAAACATCATGGTGAATATTACCGCATTTTCACACATGTCTTGCTGCATGGAGATCCAATGCATTTAATATTCAACATGTTAACTCTTTATTTTTTTGGACCATGGGTGGAAACTGTTTTTCGTTATGATTTAGGACTTCTAGGCGGCAGTATCCTCTACATCACTTTTTTCATTTTGAGTTCCATGTTTTCGACCATCATTCAGTATGCACGTCACAAAGACCACGAATTTTACCGTAGCCTTGGAGCTTCCGGTGCGGTTTCGTCTATATTATTCGCTGTTATAATGATGTTTCCGATGCTTGAATTACAGGTCTTTTTCGCTATTCCAATCAAAGCATTCATCTTCGGTCCATTGTATTTGGCGTTTGAATATTGGTCTGATAAAAACGGCAAAGGAAACATTGCACATGATGCGCATATTAGCGGTGCACTTTTCGGGATCGTGTTTATTTTAATCACGAACTTTGAACAAGTGAAAGAGGCATTCGAGAGTCTGATCTAAGCTTCAGTATATCAATAAACTAATCGTTTAATTCTTTTATTCAGGATAGTCTAAAAACAACAAAGCTCAGATTTAATTCTGAGCCTTGGTCATTATCTTTTCATGTTCTACGAAACTCCGATTATGTTTCAATGAAACATGTTACTGGTCGAGTAAATCCGAATTGGATGGAGTAGCTGTTGTGTTGTAATTCTTTTTGATGTAATCACTAATTTCATTACAAACGACTTTTTGTTTCTGTTTTGCGATAAACATAACAATTATGCCCGGAAGCAGACATAATAATACCAAAAGCACAACTAAAAGCATAGATCCCATATTTGGAACCGCTTCCATAACTCTTATCTGTGTCGGTTTTCCTAACATGATATTTGCCCCAACCATGTTTGTTTTCTTAACAACAAGCATTTTTTTTCCTTTCGCGGTGAATTTATAAGCAGGAAATGCCAACGTTAAATCTTTCTGAAGGCTTTCCAAATCATAGGGTTTGTTGATTTCTATTTTCATACGTTTTTTTCGCAAATATGGAAATTAATTGGCAAAATCGATTTTTGAGAGACGATTTTTGTCTTCATCCACATTCGATTACATCTTTTAGCAATAAACCTTTCATTAAAGTGTTCAATTTAATTACTAATATTGAACAATTGAAAGACGCATTCAATAACTTATTCTAATGGATCAGCAAGAACTATTCGTCAACAACAACGGTAAAATCATTAGTAATAATGGTCCATCCATTATGGCTGGAAACAGAGCTTACACTTATGGTGACGGGCTTTTCGAGAGTTTGCGGATTCTGAACGGAAAAGTATTGAATCTGGAGCAGCATTTTCACCGTTTGGTGGAAGGTGCTAAAGTGTTGAAAATGCGCATGCCTAGTTTTTACACGCCTGAGTTTTTCGAACAGCACATTGCTGAATTGATCAAACTCTCCAAAATTGAAGAAGGTGGTCGTGTTCGATTATCAATTGATCGTTTAGGTGGCGGAACTTATCTTCCTGAAGTGAATGAAGTTAGCTATTTCATTGAAGTCTACCCAATGGAAAACAACCTTTTCGGATTAAATGCCAAAGGGTTGGAGGTCGATTTGTACCAGGATATCAAAAAAACGAAAACACCACTTTCCAATTTCAAAACCAAAAACGGCATCATCTATGTATTAGCAGCCATTTCCGCGAAAGAAAAAGGGTTAGACGATATGTTGCTGACCAATGAAAAAGGACAGATTTTAGAAAGTTCGCACAGCAATATTTTTGTGGTAAGCAACGGTGTGTTGTACACCCCAAGTTTGGCCGACGGTTGTTTAGCCGGGACAATGCGCATGCAAGTCATTAACTTAGCGCTGAAAAACGGATTGAAAGTGTATGAATGTCCGATTTTACCTTCAAACTTACTTGTTGCCGACGAAGTATTCCTAACCAATGCCGTTCGCGGTATTACGTGGATTGGTGGTTATAGAACTAAGCGCTATTTCAATACTACGGCTCGTAAGATTGTTGCGTTTTTGAATGATGCGTGGGAGAACTATTGAGTAATTGTTTCCCGATTTCATGTGACTGAAAATCCAATAAAAGTTTCTTTTGCAGTGCTATTTGCTGATTTGAGAGGTAACCGAAGTAGTTTACGATAGTCATTAACAATTGGTAGTCTTCATTGATATACATTTCATACCTGAAGAAAACCAATGTTTTTGATAAGTACCGATTAATCAAATCGATAGATTCTTCTGTAAGATCAGAAACAATACTTTTATTATCCATGAATGAGGCGATGCGCTCTTTAAATCGTTTTTCATGTTCAAGCAACTTGTCAACGCGCATTATGATTCCCTTAATACTCAAATCGCCTCTGGTTGAATCTTGTACACACTGAATCAGGGCGTTGTGTAACTCGATGTCTAAAGGAACCTTTTCGATAGACGAAAATAGCTCTGTGTAAAATTGATCGAGCTGAGTTTTTTGAGAATCGTTTGCCAAATTCCGAAAGAAAACATAGGACAATTGATTTACATACTCAACCTTAGATCCTAGATCATCTCTTTCTTTTTCCACCTCTATCATTAATTGTGGAATCGCCAATCTATCCTTTTTTTGTCCGTTGTGTTCAAAATATTTGATCTTCTTGTCAGACTCAAGATACTTTAGAATTTCCACATCTTGATTCAACATTCTTAGCTCAGAGACCTGTTGTGTTAGTTCAGCTGAAAACACTTCATCAATTCGATTTTTTACTGGAACACCTTCTCTGGCTGTTTTTAGATCAAAGACCGCAAACTCAATTTTATCATAATAAGTTCCATACATTTTGTCGAATGTATGAATTGCTGTTACTTCGTCAAACAACTCGCCAAATCGATCGTTATCAATGAATTCAGGTGATTTTGAATACTTAACCGGTTTAAACATCAATGCTGTCATTTCCTCCTGCCAACGAGTAGCTTGCTGAAAGAGAGACCATGCACGTTGATCTTCAGGCAAAGCATGATTTGATGCTGGGAAATACTTGATTCGATCGGCAACAGAAGGATGTGTGTGCCATTGATTCTGAAAAAGTATATGCGAGCTTGACAAAGAAGAATACTTTTCAATCGTTACCATAGGCCTCCCATCAATCAAATCAATCCCCCAATAATCGGCATTCCGTTTCAGCATCAACAGATGATTTGAATAGATATTTTTGGTGCTTCGGCATTTTTCGATTTGACCGTTATAAAATTCAATTACAGTATCAAAAGAATTACTACTTATATCAAAACGCAACAACGCATCACCTAATGGTTTTCCGCCTACCGCTTTACAAGCAATTGCATCAGCACCAAACTCCATTGCCCGTGAAATCTCCATATAACGAAGATATGATGGTTGGTATGATCGGGTCATAATCCATCGAATTGCTTGCAAATGCGCTCCTAGTACTCGTTGAAAAGTTGAGAAACCAACAATCGCAATGTCATCTATTTTCGAAAAAACCGTATTCTGACCTGAATCAGTGTATAGAATATTGTAAATAAAGCGATTCACATTATAGACATAATTACCAGTCTTCATGGTCTTTTGACTGAAGTGACCGAATTCATGCGCTAACACCGATTTTAATTCATTGTCAGAAAGCGTATTGATCAATCCTACCCCTATGGTGAGGTTTTTACCGGAATCTTTGAACAAACTTAAAAAACTTGAATTGTAAAATACTGAAGCTTGTACTCCTGATTCCAAATAAACCTTTAATGGCATTTTAGTGCCTATTTCAGTGGTTAGATTTTTTAAAACATTAAACAACTGAGGCTCGTCATTTTCTGTAATACGAATTCTAGGCTCCCTGTTTTTTTTACCTGAAACAAATAAGAAGCGAATCATGAAATACGAAGTAAATCCTCCGTATACGACCAATGGCACTCCTAATGGTAAACCGGTTAAACTGATGATTAAAAATACACCAGCTATGATGAGCACTGAAGATAAAGCAAACGAAATAAAAAGCAATCCGAAATAGGCTAGAAGAAATAACGTTAGGCGAGAATAGACTTCTTTTGCTTTCTTATCGATTTCAGCTGCATTTAAGGTTGGGGTATGTTCCATCAGTTGATCAATTTAATACCGCAACATTACTATTTTTACAAATATGATTTACGACAAACCTTCTTTGGGTGCAAAAAAAACATACTTCAACTGGAGCGGTGGCAAAGACAGTTCACTAGCATTGTATTACTTGCTTCAAAATTCTGAATTTAGAGTAAGCACACTGGTTACAACCGTTAACGAAGCGCATCAACGCATTTCCATGCATGGTGTTCGTCGGGAATTGTTACACGAACAAGGTCAACAAATTGGGATTCCGGTTCACGAAATTTTGTTACCCGATAGTCCAAATATGAGCGACTACGAAACCGCAATGACCCAAGGTTTACAACCCTTGCTAGATCAAGGCATTCGTGATTGTGCGTTTGGAGATATTTTTCTGGAAGATTTGCGTCAATACCGCGAAGATAAACTGGCCGAAATTGGCGTGAAGGCTATTTTTCCGCTGTGGAAACGCGATACACGCGAATTAATAGAAACCTTTATTGATTTGGGATTCAAAACGGTAGTGGTGTGCACGCAAGCCGATAAATTGGACGCGTCGTTTGTTGGGAGAACCATAGACCGCGATTTTATAGCCGATTTGCCAGTAGGAGTAGACCCTTGCGGTGAAAACGGTGAATTCCACACTTTTGTTTATGATGGTCCTATTTTCAAGCAACCCGTCGCTTTTGAATTGGGTGAAAAGGTATTTCGCACGTATGGAAAATCGGCTGAGGGTGAAGATGATGTCTGTGGCGATTCTACCGGCTCTATTCCGGGGTTTCATTACATTGATCTTGTACCGGTTTCGTGAGTTAAAGAGTTTCTTGAGTTGGTGAGTTTTATAAGTTAACTAACCAATTTAGAAACTCAAAAACTGAAAGAACTCAAAAAAACTTAAATCACTATATTCGTTGAGTTCGAACATCACGTATTTACTTTTTGCAACTTCCGAATGAAAATCACTATTGAAAAAAACCGCTCACCGAAAGAATTTGATATAGCGTTTACATCTATTGACGATGAGGGCCATTTGGGTGATTTGAATCGATATGTAATGGCGGAACTAGGCTATCCCGAAGGTTCAAAACCTAATTTAACATCATTAACAGGTGGCTTTTTTTGGTTTAATCTCCCAGGGCGAATTCCAATCATGTATATAGTAACCGTTTCCAGTGAAAAAACGGAAACAAATTTGGCTAAAAATCTAACTAACGCATTTAGATTTCTTGACGATCGGTGCTATGGAAAACGATTGTGGATTCCTTTAATGGGAACAGGGGTAGGAGAATTGGAAGAGGAGAGAAGCTTCGATATAACAGTGAATGCACTCTTAGCAATTTACAAAGACCTAGCTCCGGCAGAAGTTGTTATTTCTGTCTCGTCTCATTTTGACGACTCTTTAGTGAAGAACCTTGGGGCTAGATTACCGATTTGGAAAGAAGAATCAAAACAGGTTGAAGTGATTGAAAAGCAAACCGTTAAAAGAAAGGTAGTTAAACGTGATTCTCTTGTTGATAAACCGACCCAACCGAAAGTTTTAAAAGAAAAACAACCATACAAGATAGTAGATGACCCGTTAGAATTACTGACCGATGACCTATTGGAAAATACGACAATTCGCGCCACCTCCATTTCTAATGACGGATGTGATAAAGATTCGTTAGACTTTGATAAAGAAGCTCAATCATTGGCGGCTTTAGTGGCTTTAAAAGAACTGAAACCACCCTTGGCAATTGCTTTGTTCGGAACATGGGGAAGTGGCAAGAGTTTTTTCATGAAACAAATGGAAAAACGTATTCGTGAATTATCCATCTATCAGGGATTTATTGTTTCGGGGAAAGAATCGCAACCCAACCGTAGTGATTCGAATCAGCTATTGTTTCACTCGGGAATTGCACACATTACACTGAATGCATGGTCGTATTTAGATGCCAATTTATGGGCCGGATTGACACATAGTTTGTTTGAAAAGCTGAACGAATACATTACCAACAATACCAAAAGCTCAATCGAAAAATTCAAAGTTCAGGTAAAGATCACCAAGCGTTTGGAGGTGCTTCACAACGACATGAATCATTTCAAAGAGAAGAAAAACCAATTGATTAACCTGAAAGAAAAACTGGAAAAAGAACGCGACAGCAAGATTTTACGGCATTTTCAGTTACATGATTACGATGAATCGGTTAAACAATTCCTGAAAGATGTTGGGGTGCAAGAAGACGAAATTAAACTGCTTACGCCATCCAATATGGAAAAGCTTATCAAAAGCGGCGTAAGTTTCATCACCTATCTAAAAGCCAATTCGTATAGTGTTCTCATTAAACTCGTAGGTTTCACAGCCTTGTTCCTGATCGCGAAATTCGGTTTACAGGAATTGGTTGATGCCTATAATCTTACTGAGCCGGGTAAACTGTCTCAATTCTTCCATTCAACAACTGTTGGCATTCTCACCCCGATCATCCCTGTATTAGCACCTGTCATTCGGTTTTTTTACTCTAAAAAAACGACGATTGACCGCGTTGAAAAATACATAAAGGACATTTCTACCGATAACACAGATGTATCTCAAAGTAAAGCCATTGTTCAGTTGCGTTCAGATTTGAAAGAGGTGGATGATTTAATCCTTGAAATAGAAACCAGCATCGACGAAGAGTATTCTAAAACATCTGACATTACTCAACTTGCCATCACCAATTTTATTTCATCCAAAAACGAACAGGAAGCTTACCAAAAACATTTGGGGATCATTACAACCATCCGTAAAGATTTTGAAACATTAAGTGAATTATTTTCAGATATCAACAAGCCGGAAATGCCTTTGCCATCGGTCAGAGAGCAGGAACATCGCGAGTCAATCGAAACCGATAAAGCTGTTATTACTGAATCGTTCCACACCAACAAAAAATTGGAACGTATCATTCTTTATATTGATGATTTGGACCGTTGTTCAGATGACAAAGTAATGGAAGTGCTAGAAGCTGTTCATTTGTTGATGGCTTTTCCGCTGTTTATTGTGATTGTGGGAGTAGATGAACGAAGCGTACACAATGCACTAATCAATAGGCAATTAGATCGTTATCGCGGCATTGATCATTCGGTGATTAACGATCATTTCCACAAGGTTGCACCACGTGAATATTTGGAGAAAATCTTTCAAATCCCGTTTCATTTGCCTGTTCCGGAAGCAAGCGGCATTCTAAAACTCATCGATGATTTAATACCTGTAGTTGGGCCTGCAACAATCTACAAAATTCCGGAAACCGAAGAAAGAAATCCCGATTTTAATTCACCGCAACTGAATATTGATCAGCAAGATCGTGTTTCAGCTTCTGAACTACCAACAGCCGATCCTGATACATCATCAACATCCTTGAAAGAAGAAGCTTCCAGTCGGGTAGAGAACACACCACCTGCTCCGCAAAAAATAGTCGCTATTGCTCCTGAAAATGTATTGATTACTTCGGAAGAAAAAGAATACCTGCAATTGCTTTCGTGCCTCATCGGTACAAATCCACGTACGATCAAGCGCTACATTAATATTTACCGAATTGTTAAAACCCATGATAACAAACAAGTGGCGAATAAAGAGCGAATGGTAACGTTATTGATGCTTACAGCGTTATTTACAGGTCAATTTAAAGAAACGGCTTATAAAATGTTTCAAATCGGGAATGAATCAGTAATTCTTATGAATGCAACCAAGGTAAATACGCTTAATGCAAACGCTCTACAGAAACAGTTTTCTGCCCTTTCAAAACAAGATCCAATTCTAAAAAAGCTCCTTGAAAAACCCATTGGAAGCATGCAAGAAGACAGCGAATTTATCCAACGGTTTTCTTATCGGATTGGAATGCCTGCTTGAGTTTTTGAGTTCTTGAGTTTTTAAGTTCTTGAGTTTTTAAGTTCTTGAGTTGGTGAGTTGGTGAGTTAAAGATTAACTTAAAAACTCACCAACTCAAGAAACTGATCAAACTGTTGTTTAATTCCAGTTCACCATAATACCTTTCAATCGTCTGAGTTCATTTTTCACTTGACTCACACCGATCAATCCGCCCCACATACCTGAAACCTGTTTGTTCACCGAAACTACTACACGTCCCGATTTTTCTACGATGCTCACATCCCACTTAAAGTGTTTGTAGAAGGCTCCGAGGAAAATTCGGCCGGTAAGTGTACCTCTTTCGTAAGTTACCGTATCTCCGTATTCGCCAACGGTACGATAACCATCACCACGTAACTGATCACCAATACTTTTATAGATTCTTTCTAGTTCGGTGGTATTGAACGCAACGGTTACATTATCACTTGATTCATTTAAAACTTCTGCAAACATTTCTTTCGATTTAGAAGTGAAAACTACTAAAAATGGCGCATAAATCGACTTTCTCAAAGAATAAACAGCGTTTTTAGCTTGAAAACAGGCAATTACTCGCTTCGCACTCAAAGCTGCAGCGTGACTCACTCCAACTGTCTTTATCCGTGTTCACCGCTCGTATTTAGTGAAGTGCAATTTGATCGAACAACGCACCTCAACTCACCTGATAGCTCGCGGTGGATATGGAATTCCGATTTCGCGGAGTTATAGGGATAACCTTGATTTATAGCCCGGCCATAATTCGTTTTCGGTGAGCCAAGCCCCAATCAGCTATTACATTCGTTACATCTTGTAATGTATTCCCATATTCGGTAATTTGATATTCTACTGTTATGGGCTGTGTATCTCGAACTGTTCGTTTGATCAAGCCGTTCACTTCCAGTTCTTTCAGATCTCGGCTTAGCATTTTACCCGAAATTCCTTTTACTTCTCTCAGTAAATCTGAATAGCGCATTTTTTCATGGCATAAGCAAGCAATGATGGATATTTTCCATTTTCCGTTTAGGATGTCCATCACATCGTGAATTGCCAAAATGGTTTGACAGCACTCTTTTTTATTCAATTGCGTTTCCAATTCAATTTCCATTTCCATCAATTGTCAGTTGGTTACTTATTTGTCACTATTACTTTTCGAAACAAAGTTACTTATAGTAACTTGCTTATTCTAATTTTGCAGAACCATTTTTATATTAAAACAAAACATACATGAAATTACTAGATGCATTGAATTGGCGATACGCCACAAAAAAAATGAACGGAACTGCTGTAGCACAAGAAAAGATCGATTACATACTAGAAGCAGCAAGACTTGCACCATCTTCATCTGGCTTGCAACCTTATCAACTATTTGTAATCAGTAACAAAGAACTATTGGCCAAGATTCAACCTATTGCTATGAATCAGAGCCAAATAATTGATTGCTCTCACTTATTGGTTTTTGCAGCTTGGGACAGTTATTCATTGGAGCGTATTGAACAGGTGTTTAATTACACTACCGCTGAGCGTGGCTTGCCAAGCAACGCAATGGATGATTACAAAAACATGCTTTGGGGACTTTACGAACCACTCGGAAAAGAATGGCAAGCTACTCATGCCGCTAAGCAAGCTTATATTTCTTTAGGTTTGGCCTTAGCTGCTGCTGCAGAACAACAAGTTGATGCTACGCCAATGGAAGGTTTTAATCCAGGTGAATTGGATGAAATTCTCGGATTAAAAGAACTAGGTCTTAAAAGTGTGGTTATTTTACCGCTAGGTTACCGCGACGACGCAAATGACTGGTTGGTGAACATGAAAAAAGTGCGAAAACCAATCGAAAATTTCGTGACTGAATTGAAGTAATCTCAGCTTTACATCATATTTACAAGCCTTCGGAATAATTATCCGGAGGCTTTTTGTTTGGCATTGTTCTTCCGTAAACGATTCAATTTAGACGCTACTATCAGCTGAATCGTACAATTCTCAAAACAATCAGCCGAAAGTATTCTACCCAATTCACGTTAATTTATCCTAGTTTTGACATTCCGAATACAATCGATCTCCATGAAATTCGAACAAGACTTCAAAGACGCTATCAGCGAATTAACCGATAAGGAAAAAGATAAATTGATCCTGCGTCTGTTGAAACGCGATATTCCATTGGCCAAACGCTTGTATTTTGAATTGGTGAGTACCCAAACGGCTGAAGAGTTACGCAGCGAAATGGAAACACGCTTACAGCAACGATTGAGTCATATTGCGCATCCGCATTACAACCTGATCGATTTAATGGTGGAAATACGAAGCTTGAGCGGAGAAATTTCGGCACATGTCAACACAACAAAAGACAAAGTCGGAGAAGTGAGCCTTTCGCTCTTACTTGTCAATCAAGCAATCAAGGATTATACTGCTCGAATTGATCGGTCATCACCCGTGAAAGCGCATAAAATCTGCGTGTACTTGGTTTCGAAGTGTTTTAAGATCCTGATGTTGATTCAGGCGCTACACGAAGATTACCGGGTTGAATTCCGTGAAGATTTGGAACAATTGGGTGAACGGATAGGGAAGAGCCATAACCTTTCGCATACTGCCATTCATAACGGTTTGGATCTTGATTGGCTACTTTCGGGTGATCTTCCCGAGAATGTGAAAGCAATTCACGCTGCGATCCGTAAACAAGGATTGTTGCGGTAAGAGACTGCTTTTCAACAGGCAACAACCAAGTGGTTTGGCTCAATTTCTTCGGTTAAGAGAATAAAATCGGGTGTTGAATGGCGTTTTCGTTGACATTTTTCTCTAAAAAGGCTTGTTTATTTTAGTTTCAAAAGTGAATAACTTATTGATTTAATTCACAACTGGAGTAAATGCAAATAGCTCACGAACAATTGCTTAATTTCATTTGAAACTATGCGTTTCGTTTTAATGAAAGGAAATACCTCCACGGTAGTAATTGCCATTGAAAGTTTAAAGTAATAGTTAGAACGAATAACTAATAGTCTAATTGTTTTGCCTTACTCCATATACGAACTTTATTACTGAAAAACAAGGCTTTATACTTCTATTTTACAAACACCGCTAATGCGCTGCATGTTGAAAAGACAAGTGGTCTTTCGTATCGATTATTTTCATTTTCATTTATTATTGTAGGCAACAACAGTGAGCAGCATGTTAATGCGTCACGTAATTTGAAACCCATGAAAACGATTCACTTGAATTCTTCTTAAGAAGAGCACATGAGGTCGACTTGCCCATGGAATCACTTTCATCCATTATTCACTAAATAGTTACATGTTATGAAAACACTCGTACAGAAAATGCTGTTTTTGACACTCTGTCTAACAGCTTTAGCACCGATTTTCTCGCAAACGATTAATGTGAGCACCGGGATTGACAATTTTGGTAATTCTATTTCAGTTGGAACAGTAGATCCGAATTGGGTCATTTCTGCTGGTCCGGGAGGACCTACTACAAGAAGAATTGCGTCTTATTTCGGTTATTGGCAAGCAACACCGATAGCCGTAACCAATGCCGGTTGGATTAATTATACAGGTACAACCAACGATCCGATAGGAATTAAAACATTTGACCGAGACTTTGTGATTCCGCCAGGAACAGCAAGTTTTTCAACCAATTTCAGTGTTGCTTGGGATGATGTATTGGTTTCACTGGAACTGGTGCCGCCTTCCGGAGGTGGCCCGAACATTCCGTTAACCGTTCCTGCTGCTCCAGCGTATCAATTGGGCGCAAGTATCAACTACACGGTGGATTGTCCGAAAGACGGAACTTGGAAAATAAGAGCCAAAGTTAATTTCATTGATCAACTCGGTGCATTTATTCTTTCAGGTTACATCAATAAAGTTCCCGGACAACAAATTTGTGATTGCGACGATTTAGTACCCACATTTACCGTTTCTACCAACGCTAATTGCGTAAGTACACTTACAGCTGGTCCGCTTCAAAACTTTTTCTATTCGCCAACCTATACATGGAAAGTAAACGGAAGTACTGTTGGAACCGGAGAAACATTTAACTACACATTCCCCGGTAATGGGGCATATTACGTTTGTCTTACTGTCACGGCCACATTACTTGATGGAACTGTTTGTACGAAAGAAGTTTGTAAAGACATCGTCATTCAATGCCAACCTTGCAGTTGTGATCAGTTGACCGTTGATTTTAATAGTCAGATAGATCAATGCATGGGCAATTTTAATGCAATGGTGAATTTACCGGCTTGCATGACCAATGTACATTATAATTGGTCTGTCAATGGCACAACGATGGCTTCCGGACCGGCGTTTAATTATACGTTTCCTGGAAATGGTTCCTACTTGGTCTGCTTAAAGGTAAGTGGCACAATGCCGGATGGAACTATTTGCGAAAGAGAAAAATGTATGCCGATAGATATGGTGGATTGTCCAGATGTGCCTTGCAACTGTGATGCTTTACAATCCAATTTCACCTCATTGATTGATCTTTGCAAAGGCATTTTCACATCAACAAGTACAATGCCAGCTTGTATGAATGGTGTAACGTATCAATGGTTTGTAAGCGGTATGCCTGCAGGATCATCACCAACCTTAAACTACACATTCCCAGGAAATGGCATTTATTTAGTTTGCCTTACGGTGAGTGGTGTTTTACCGGATGGTACAGTGTGTGAAAGCAAGTTCTGTAAAGAAGTGAACGTGAAAAAATGTGTTCCGAAAAATGTGATGGGAGACAACAAATCAACGAACATCGAACCATTATCGGAAGAAACAGTTCTTCTTTATCCGAATCCGGCAACTTCGGAGATTAATCTTGATTTTTATCTCGACAATTCTTCGGCTGTTACCGTTACATTAATTAGCATGGACGGAAAAGAATTGGCCAAAGAAGTGCGGAATTCCGAAGCAGGAAATCAGCATTTCACCATGCAACTTCCGGCATCGGTAGCTGATGAATTTATATTCGTTGAAATCA
>Ga0302292_1000785_pt1 | contig 21552 bp, 28 predicted proteins | sample III_Fen_N2_1_FD_194553 | JGI IMG/M metagenome (GOLD analysis project Ga0302292, IMG submission 194553) | Peat permafrost microbial communities from Stordalen Mire near Abisko, Sweden - III_Fen_N2_1 | ecosystem: Environmental > Terrestrial > Soil > Wetlands > Permafrost | place: Sweden: Abisko...
ACTCTTTACATAGTAATTCCCATTTTTTATCCTTTTCAAGTATTGTAAAAAGAATTTTTTCAAATGGGATATTTTTTAATTTACAAGCTGCTAATTGTATTGATAACAACACTTGCAATGCATCAGTAGATTCTTCAATGAAATGATCTTCATCATATGGTTTATGAGTAATTCCTATCAATTTTCCCAATTCCTGAGCAAATTCTCCATATTCTTCATTAAATTTCAATACTTTGGCCAATAAAGATTTTGAATCTATAGAATTTATACGATCTATATCTTTAATTATTATATCAAATGTATTATTTATATTATTCTCCATAATTTTCCTTTAAATAAATTAATGATTTTTCTCTATCCTTCCATTCAAATTGGTTTGAAAGAGCATCCAATGTAATTTTCTTGATAAGTTCGCCAATAACCAACCCAGATTTAAGCCCAGTGACATCCTTTACATCGTCACCTGTGATCATGATATCCTGAGAATACATAGGAATATAACCAGATTTCATAAGATAGATCAAACGTCCTATTCTTGAAGGTAAGATCTTTGCATCAACTATCAATGAAGATACCTTTAACGCCTTAAAGATTTCATATTTCAAGTTTAAATCGTCCATCCAAAAAAGACCAGGATTCATCAATGTGCTCATTACCTTAAGAGCCTTTCCAACTTTAAATAAACCCTTGATTGTTTCCATATAGAAGTTGTGAGGATCTACACCACCAAGTTTTGGTAACATCCAAAAAAATGAAATATAATCTGGGTTATTGATAGAACCGTAGTTTTCAATAAGTTCAAATGTTGTGTTAAACCAAACCATATCGATACCAACTTCCTTAATCAATAACAATGCCATACCAGCATCTCCTTTATGTTTAAAAATCTTCATGAATTCCTTATGAATCCTTTCACCTGAAATTTGGGTGATAAGATGAGCATTTTCCTTCATCAATAATTTTGTTGAGTCGGCAATTTGCATATGAAACCTACATGAAAATTGGATGGCTCTGAATATACGTAACGGGTCTTCAATGAATGCGGTTACATCAGTTGCTTTAAGAACACCTTTCATAAAATCTAAAATTCCACCAAATGGATCGATAAGTACCCTATCCTTAATGTCGACAGCCATACTATTGATAGTAAAGTCTCTTCTCTTTAAATCTTCCTCCAATGTTACACCATCGGTTTTAATTTCAAAACCTTTGTGACCATCACCGATCTTAACGTCAATACGCGGGACGGCAATATCGAAAGGTTTTCCTTTATGGCCAAAAGGAATGAATTTCATAACTGAAAAAGATTCGCCACCAATAACAACCTTTCCAAATGGTTCAAGGATGTTTTTGATTTCTTCATAATCAAGACCAATGCAAATAAGATCTACATCGTCAGAATCTTTATTCATAAATGCATCTCTTACAATTCCTCCAACAAGACATAATTTTGACTTAGAAATTAGAGCATTTACCCAACCAGTATTCTGTAATTCGTCAATAAGTACGTTTAAAGAAATAGGTAGTAAGTTTTTCATTTAATAAGAGTTATAGAATTTATTAATAAATATTTTTGTTTCTTTTTTAATATATTACTATTGACATAAATAACATCACCAACATTAATATTGTCTTCATCTTTAATGTATGTACTATGTCTACCACTTATTTCACATTCACATGTTCCTAATAATTTCATTCCACATAAATCACCCGATTTATCAATATCATATAGAATTTTTTGAATATGATTTTCAAAAGTATAAATATAGATTTTCATTTATTTATAGAATTAAGTAAATTGTCTTTCCATATTTGTGCTTCTTTCTTTGTATGAAAATAGTTACCAGTTTTTTTCTTATAATCTAACCCATCTTTTTTCAAACTCTTTCTTTCTTCATAATCTGGAACAATAGTTCCATTAGAATTAATAAAAAAGAATTTTGTAGGTGTTTTAATGTTTTTGGTGTTATCGTTAAATGATACAATTTTACCATTTGTGGTTTTATACATGTAATTACCATCTACACTGACTTCAATAATTCTATAAATCTCTCCTAAAATTATAACTTCATCATTTACTTTATATTTAGGTTCCTTCCACTCAGAAAAGAAATTTATATTCGTAAGATCTAAATATTTTCCCTCAGTAGATTCAGATTCGATTATGTCACCTTTTTTAAAGGTTTTGTTTTTTAATGGAATGGATTGTTTTGCTACGTATTTCATGATTTTATTTTTTTTAATTCTATTTCTATTTTTGATTTCTTTGCAGATTCTATGTCTATGTCACTTAACCAAAATATATCAAATGAAAGTATTAAATATAATAACATAATCATAGATATTATTGGGTGGTATATAAGTATGATTATCGAAAAAATAAAATATATTAAGATACCATACGCTGGTGCCATTGCGCATATTCTTAAATTCTTTGAAGTTGAAGAGATATTTATTTCGAGATTATTATAAACTCCAATTGAAGTCTCAGATTTAACTATTGTAAAGAATTTAAAATCATTAACACTATATTCAATGTTAAGAATAAAAATTATAAATAAATGACAAAATTCATGGTATATGAATGCAGGAAGTGTAAACCATAAATATGACATATCTATTATCATCTGTTTGTAGTCACCACTATATACCTCATTGTAGATCTTTTTCATGTCGGTTATATTATGGGGTAAATATAACCATTTTTATTAACTATGTACTATTTTTTAACTTTAATTTTCGATTTACCTAAATTTTCCCATCTTTCTGTCATAGTCTTTAATTTATGACAAATTTCATACTCTTCTTTACGTTGGTATTCTATGACTATCTTTTCCATTAGATGTTTAAACAATTCAGGTTTTACCGTTATGACTATCTTTGAATCTTTAAATATTATCGGGTTTTTTGCTATCTTTTTTTCTTCAAGCAAATGTGAAACAATCTTATTTGAAAAGTTAACAAATGAACCATCAGAAAAAAATGATGGATCTTGAGCATTTATATCAAACAGAAAAAGAATTTTTTTATCCTTTGTTGTTCCTAAACTTTCAAGTACCAGTTTACCTTCAGATTCTTCGCCTTCATTTTCTTCCTTATTTTCATTTTTCATGAATTCGGCCGCTAATTTATTAAGATAATCAAACATATCATTATAAAAATCATCATATGTTTTTAACAGTACTTCGTCAGTCATATTCCATTCTGGATTTAATTCACTATCATGAACATATAAAACATGAAATATTATATCTTCATCTACAGATTCAGATGCTAGTGCGTTATAATCATTATCTGAACCCTTAACATATTCTCCAAATATACACCACGTATTAGGTATCTCTAAAACTCTCATAGTTTTTATCTTTGATGCTGTAGTGAAATTTGACACAAGTTCTGCTTCAGTGAAGGTCAGACTACATGGTCTAACCTCATCTATGATACCATTGTTATATAATTTTAATGCCATAATAATTTCTTTATTTTTCTATGGGTTTAATGTTGAATAGTTTTATCAAATATCATTTGCCTCCAAATTTTTTAATTTATCAAGCGTGTAATTATCCTTTGTTAGATCTTCATCAGGTGTTTCTAAATCAACAATATTATCCTCTAATTCTATTGGTTCTGTAGGTGTTATAACTTCCTCAGCTGGAACTACTTCCTTATTTCTTTCCTCATCTGTAAATTCTTTATCTGTTAAAAGGTTCCAATCTTTTCCCAATTCCTTTAATTTTTTTATAGTATCCTTAGGAGATATTGAAAGATCTTCACCTGCTCCATTTAATTTATTTCTAAAATGGTACATTTTTTTACCATCGACTAATTCTGTGACAGCACCATTTTTTATTTCTGAAGGTATTTCTTCAATTGGTGTTTCTTGACCTTCCGGTTCCTCTATTCCCGTAGTTGCTGGTTCTGTGGGTTCGGAAGGTTCTTCTGGTTCAGTTGTTGTCATGGCGTTATTTATATTCTTTACATTTTGACCTAGACGTTTCATCCTATCTTCACTTAGAAGTATTTCTGTTCTAGAACCATCTGTCTTTCCCCAATATCCTTCATCGTCCTTTTTTGTGATTGTAATATTAGTAAAAACTTTTTCTCTTTTATTGTTCAATTTGGTAAATTCATATGTTTCACCTACCTTTATTTCAGAACCCAATCTCTTCAACCTGTCATCATTTAACAGAATAGGTTTCGATGAACCAACCGTCTTTCCCCAATAACCATCATCCTTCTTTTCTGTTATGGTGATGTATGTTGTTATTATATTTTTGTTTTTTGATAATTTATCAAATTCGTATGTTGATCCTATCTTTAAATCATAATTCTTATCTGTTACAACAACTACAGGTTTTTTTGTTTTTGGATCTTCCTCTAAAACTATTTCTTTACTACGCTGAGAGACTGATCGCCAATCTCTCTTCACAAGATCATAAAATGTTGCCACTTTATGTGATGATGGTCTAACTCCTTTAGGGTGTTGTGATTGTGGTACATATTTCATCATAAGGGTTCCCTTTGCAGTACGTTCAGTTCCATCCAATTTTATAAATTTAAAATTTAAAATCTTTTTTCTAAGAAGATTTCGCAATTCGGCAATACTTACAGGTTCACCCATTAACAATCTTGCCTCAAAAAGTTTGTTATATACATAATTTATCAAATCATAATTTTCATACGATTCATTTATGTTATCTTGAAAAAGTATCTCTCCTATAGTGCTTAATATTATATTTTTACTTCCTATCATTTTATTTTTTGTAAGTAATTTTAAATCTATTATATCTTAAATTAAGTGTAAACGTTTGAAAGGCAGCATCATTTTTTGAATAGCTAACATCGAACGCCGATAAACCGATTGGGACAGTCTTTTGAAATTCAAAATTAAGTATTTCAAATCCGTTATTATCGATGAAACTTGTAAAAAGCGAAGGCCAAAAAGGTTGTGTATCTTCATATTTAAGATATAGTTCAATCTGGTTGAATAGTATCCAATATGTTAATAGACCTTCAGACATTTTAAATGTCACCGTTAAATTTTTATCTAACAATGGTTCTATTTCCTTACCTCCCCTATATGTTATCAAATATTCTGATTGTTGTTGTGTTACAGGTGTGAGATCTATACGTGGAAAATTAAGACTTTGAACATTCGCGTTTATAAAGTCTTCAAGAGTTTGATATGGAAGTTTAAGCCTTTTAATCACAGGCAACCATTCTTTCTCTATCTCCGGATAGAAGAAATTTTGAGGAAACCATATCGCGTATGAGCTAAGATTTGCGTTTAATATCATTAAAGGATCTTTTGTCTATTTATCCAGAAAGTTTATCAAACTTATTTAGAGTTTCACACCCGCTCCCTTAAGTTTTTTAAAGGGGGATGAAGTTACTACTTATACTCCTGCCACGAGAAAGGTTTCGTATAGAATAGTTAAAAAATGTTAAATTTTATACACAGTTTAATCATCTAAAAAACTGGATAAATAGTAAAAAAGAAAGATGAAATTAATAAGGGAATATTTAAATGAAGATGATATGGGTGGTGTAGGTTCTCCTATGTCAACACCAAATAACGTGCCTGGTATGGGTACAGCAACTCCTGGAGGAACATCCGATATAGGTTCTGGAGATAATTGGGGTTTTGGAAATATGTATAACCAAAATGGAAAGATCAAAACAAAGAAAAAGAAAAGGAAGAAAACAAAGATAAAAACCCTTAAACAACACATGTTAAGAAAATGAAACTGATAAATGAAAATATAAATCATAAGTTTGAAAGAAATAAATCAGGAAAAATTGATTCATTAGGTATAGGCAAAATTTCATTAATAAAAATATGGTTAAATGACCATGAAATAGAAAATTATATCATAAATGATGATTTTTCAATAGATGTTATTGGATCTGTTGATTTACAATTTCAAAATATAAGTGAAATACCACTATACATCCAATTTGGAAATATAAGAGGGAATTTTAAATTAGGAAGAAGTTCAATGAAAACTCTTAAAGGATTACCGAGATGGGTTCAATTAAATGTAAGAATATTTAATGATAATTTATCATCTTTAAAATATGCGCCTGATGAAATTGATGGTGTTTTTAGTATTGTTTTTTATAATGATATTGATAAATTAGAATGGTCACCAAAATTTATTTATAAATTACAAATTAAAATGCCAAAAAATGATATTATAGAAAAGGAATTGAAATTCTTACATAAAAATGGTCAAATAAAAAATTTAGAAATAACATATATATGAGAAATTTACCAACATATTTAGATCTCAAATACAGAAATGATTCAAAAATATTTGAATCTGAGGAGATAAAATACCTTTCGTTAGAAGAAATAAAGGAAGGTGAAAAACTTTATGAAACAATCATTGAGAAACTACAATCACATAAAGCGGATGAGATAGATGAAGGTCTTCTAGGAAGTTTAGTAGGTGGTGCTGCTGGAATGTTAGTAGGACCTGCTATAGGTAGAGCAATATGTAAGGCTCTTGGTATTACTGAATCAGGCGTTCTTGGTCAATTAATGACATCTAGATTAGTAACAACAGCAATAGGAATAGAACTAGGAAAATGAAATTAGTTAGAGAAAACTTAAATTTTGAGCGTGGATCTGGTGATAAATTAAATAATTTAGGCATTGGTAAGATTGTTAGAATAGAAAATTGGCTAAAAGAAATGGAGATTGTTTCAAGAGATATATCTAAAGATTATGGTTATATTATAAATGATGATTTAACAATAGATATACATAATTTATACATATATAGAAAAAATATTATAGAGTTGCCAGATTTTATTCAATTTAGAAATGCTACAGGATATTGTAATATTCAATGTAATATGTTAAAATCTCTTAAAGGATTTCCTATAAGAGTTGAAGAAAATTTTGATTGTAGATTTAATGGTTTAGAATCTTTGGATTATTTACCTGAATATATAGGAACACAATTATATTGTTCAGAAGGAAATAATATATCCAATGATGAATATATTAAAGTAAGTAAAGTAAAATTTGGATGAAAAATACATATATAGGAATTGATTACTCTCAAAATAAGCCTGCGTCTTGTATATTTCAAGATGGTAAAATTAAATTCATAAGTTGGCCTTATGATTTAAGTAAGAAAACTCAACCTTTATTTGAAAATGCAGGTGTTGAGATTGTGTCACAAACATTATATAAAAATAAGTATAAAGATGTGTCTGCATTGATGAGATCTGAGATTATAAATGCTAATTACCAAACAACACTTATTGTTGAAAGTCTTAAGCCATACATAGATGTTAACACACTTATTTCATTTGAAGGTTCTGCATATTCAGGTGCAGGCAATTCTATATTACAATTAACAGCGTGGAGATACATCCTCATGCTGAAACTTTCAGAAATAGTTGGTGTTGATAAGATATACACATACAGTCCTTTAACTCTTAAATCTGTTGCAGAATGTTCAAAAAAAGATAACAACACAAAAGGTGATATGATAAAATCTTTCATTTTAAATAGTGAAGACAATTCATTAAAAAGTAATTTAATTGAAAATAGATCTTTATTTAGAAAAAAAGGAGATCATACTTGGATTGACCATTTGGATGATTTAGTGGATTCATATTTTGCAATGAAAACGATGATAATAAAGGAAAATTTAAAAGTTTAATGATGAAAATAGTCAAGGAAAGCATAGATTTTTCTAGAGACTCATCTGATAAGTTGAGTTCTATAGGAGTAGGTAAAATAAAAATGATAGCTAACTGGTTAGATGAACAAGGTATTAATAACTATACCATAAATAATGATCTTACCATTGATGTAAAAGGAGATGTGACATTTCTTGAACATTTAAAAAAATTTCCAGATTTCATACAGTTTAAAACAGTTACAGGATTTTTTGATTTACAAGGTGTAGAAATAGAATCATTAAGAGGATGCCCATATGAATGCAACGATTTCTCATGTTCAGATAATCAAAAATTAGGATCATTAAATTACGGTCCAAAAATAATTAATAATTCTCTTTATATGAATGGACTTCCTCTTATAGATATACAAGAAAAAGAAAAATATATAAAGAGTATGAAATTTCTTTATAGATGGGTTAGAGTATAGTGATTAATGAAATATAATTTAGAGTTAAAAGAAACATCAACAATCACATCAAAACAGTCCAGGATAATTCGAGGTTCACCTGATAGTATACTCGATTGTAATATTAACTAATTATTCAATACACGCTCCCTTAAGTTTTTTAAAGGGGGATGAAGTTACTACTTATACTATTGCCGTGGAAAAGGTTTTACAAAAAACACATTTCAATGTTAAATAATTGTTAAATTATTCTTTCAGAAAATTTTGTTTTATAATATTTAAAACATTAAGGTATATAATACATATAAATTTAAATTAAATAGATTATGAAAAATTTGATATTTCTAAAAAAGATCACAGAACATATTAACAATGGTTTTTATGATGAGAGATTAACCTTACCATTTATGACTAAGGAACTTCTTGTTAATTCTATAAAGAAAAAAATAGATAGAAAATTATTGGTTGCTAGCACACCTATACTTTCCGACACGGAAATAACTGAATGTATAGATGAGGTGAAGGAAACCGCCCTTCAAACAATAATCATATTTCTCAAGGAAGGTTTTCTTGAGAGAAATGAAACCGGTTATTCCCTAACGAATAAAGGAAAATTGGCGCTTAAAATAAGTTTCACATTATGATAACTAAAGAAATTTTATTAAAAATAATGCCCAACGCAAAAAATGTAGATATAATTCTACCTTTTTTACTTGAAGGTTTTAAGATTTATAACATTAACACGAAGTTAAGAGAGAATCATTTCTTAGCTCAGGTTGCTCATGAATCAGGAGAATTTAGATATTTAAAGGAACTCGCATCGGGTGTTGCATATGAAGGTAGGAAGGATCTTGGAAATATTTATCCTGGTGATGGTGTAAGACATAAAGGTAGAGGTCTTATACAAATAACGGGTAGAGCTAATTATGCTGCTATTAGTAAGGATTTAGGTGTTGATTTTATCAAGGACCCTGTTCTTTTAGAATCTCCACATTATGCTGCATTAAGTGCATGTTGGTTTTGGAACAGTAGAAATTTAAATAAATATGCTGACCTTGATGATTTTTTAAAAATAACAAAACTTATCAACGGTGGTACTAATGGTTTGGATGATAGAAAGAAATATTTAGATAGAGCGAAACTCTATAACGTGTAAAACGCTTTGAAACCTAGTTTAAAATCTAGGTTTTCGGGGGATATATAAAATAAACAATAAAATTGAAGTTAGTTAAAGAATCATTAAGTCAAACATTTACAAGAGGAAGTGAAGATAAATTATCAACATTAGGAATTGGTAGAAGAGAATCAATTATCAAATGGCTTAAAGAATATGGTATATTTCATTATAAAATAAATGATGATTTTTCTATAGATACTTTTACAGTTGTTAATCTTATGGCAATAAAAATTAAAGAGTTGCCAAGTTATATTCAATTTAATTCAGTTGATGGAGGGTTTAATATATCTTCAAATTATATGAAATCCTTAAGAGGATGTCCAATACAAGTTGCAGGAAATTTTAAATGTTCACATAATTTTTTAAAAACGTTAGAAGGAGGACCACAGCAAGTAGGTATGACATATATAGGTTCTTATGAATGCCATAATAATGAATTGATTTCATTAAAAGGTTCACCAGAGACAGTTGGACATGATTTTAATTGCGGCCATAATTTATTAACGGATTTAGATTATGCACCTAACTATGTGGGGCATAATCTGGTAGCAAACGAAAATAATATAGATGTTTTGGAAATAGAAAAATTTAAAAAATATAACGGTGTTGAAGGTAAATTTTTCTATTAATATTTTAAAACCTTTTAAAGTATATGATTTATAACTGATAAATTTAAAACATTTATCATGACATCAAATTATTTAAATAGTGTAACCGTTTTATATCCAGGCGGATTTAAATGCATGCACTCCGGTCATATTTCAGTCATAAATAAATATCTCGAAAATCCTTACGTGAAATGTGTCAAGATTATCATCAGTAATAAGGAACGCGAAGGTATAGATATAAACACAGCATATGATATTATTAAATTTTTTAATTTTTCAAAAAGAGTTCAAATATTGAAATCCAATTTAGCTTCGCCAATAGGATTTGTTTATCAATATGTAATGTTCAGAAAAAGAGGTAATTTTGCATTAGCGTGTGTTAATAAAGATAATGATAACATTAGAGCCATTAATTTTTATAAGGAATTTAATGAAGGTGGTAAATATAATGGCACACTACAAAAAAAGGTTCACATTGTAAATCTTCCTATTACTATTTCTCCTAAAATATACGTACACAGAAATGATGTTGATGACAACACTCCATTATCATCCAAATTTTTAAGGGCTGATGTGAAGAATGATGATTATGAAAATTTTAAAACAAATTACCCTGATATAGATGAAACAATTGTATCTAGAATATGGGAAAAGTTAAAAAACACCCAAAAAATATAGATATATAGTAAAAGAAATAAAATTTCTACAGAACTTAGTAATATCTCATAGGTATAATAATAAACAGATGCTAATTTAGCAAATGTCTCATGAACAATAAAATAACTAAAAGGTAACAAAATGGCAAAACAAAGTGAATTCGACGATCTTTTCAACCCTCAAGTTGAAATGAATGAAGGTACTTCTAAAAAAAGTTCGGACTATGAACCTTCTTCCGACAAAGGTAAAAATGGTGTGTACCAATCAGTGATCAGATTTGTGACATGGTGGGAAAACCCAAAACAATCAATTCAAGAAAAATGGGTAGCGTGGTTAGTGGATCCTATCACTAATAAAGGTAAGTATGTTGACTGTCCTTCGACTATTGGTAAACCATCACCTCTCGCAGACATGTATTGGAAATTAAAGAAAAGTGAATCTGTTGCAGAACAGAAAAAAGCTGAAATTTTCTCTCGCAGACATAATTATTCTTGTCTTGTTCAAGTTGTTAAGGATGACAACGCTCCAGATCTTGTAGGTAAAATTCTTGTATGGAGATTCGGCAAGAAAATATGGGATAAAATCAACGCTGAGTTGAAACCAGTTTATGGAGAACCACACAATCCATTTGATCTTCTTAACGGTAAGGCGTTTGGACTTACAATCACCAAAGTTTCTGGATATAACAATTATGATCAAAGTAAATTTGTTGATAAAGCAATTCCACTTTTGATTCCTGATGAAACTGGCAAACTTGTTCCAATTAATACAAGTTCTGATAAAAAGGCAGTGTTTGAATTCCTAAAAACAAATAGCGGTGATCTAAACAAGTATGCTTATAAAGAATGGGATCAAGATACTCTTGATTATGTGAATAATGTTATCAATGCAGTTACTGGACAACATTCTTTTTCAACGAAACTTGCAGATACGAATAATGCAAATGTAGGAGCAAATCCAGTTGCGGCGAAACCAAAGGTCAATGATGGTATAATCAAAACTGATATTTCTATCGATGAAATCGGTAATAGTGATTATACAACAGGACTTGAAAGTTTCAATTCAGGCACAGATGATTTAGGATCTATTGGAAATCTAGGAGGTCTTGGATCTCTGGAAGATATTATGAAAGGATTGTAAAAACTACAAACTTTATGATTGAAGAAAATAATTCAGATGGGTGGAGTTTCGACTCCACCCTTTTTGATATTGATGCATCTGTATCTCCTGAAGTATATAAGTCTACATTGATGACATTGACTAAATCCATACTTTTAGATACATTTCCTCATAATTACACAAAACAACAGATAAAGTTACACACAGACAGGATAAATTTTGCGTGTCCAATATGTGGGGATTCGGTTATAAAGGATTCAAAAAGAAGAGGAAACATAATTCTTGAAGGAAAGTATAAAAATTATTATAAATGTTTTAATTGTTCAGCATTTCTTAGACTTGATAACTTTTTTAAGGATTTTAAAAGAGAAATAAGTCTAGATATGATAAACTATATAGTAGCAAATGCTGATGATGTTACAACAGATGTAGCGGATTATAATATTTCATATCTTCTTGATGAAGATCAATTGGAAAAATATGCAATTAATCGTGAGTATTTAAAAAAATCATTTGGGTTGGTTGAAGTTAAAGGAACATCAATCGAAACATATCTAAGAAATAGGCTTCAATTTGATTATTCAAAATTTCTTTATAGCCCATCTGAAAATATTTTGATCATATTGAATCTAACCAAAACGGGAAAGATATTAGGAATTCAAAATAGAATGTTTACAGGAGTTAATAGGTTTTTGACATATAAATTATCGGCGATATATAAATTGATGAATGAAAACATTGAAATACCGGAGGAGATTGAGGTTCTTTCAATGTTATTTAATATTTGTCTTGTGAATCATTCAAAACCGATAACATTAATAGAAGGGCCTATGGATGCTTTTGTATTTGCTCCAAAAAATTGTGTTGCAAATACCGGAGCAAATAAAACCTTTCCTCTTCCAATACCAATTAGATATTGTTATGATTCAGACGCAACAGGAATAAAAAGAAGCATTGAACAGATTGAACAAGGACAAGAGGTGTTTCTTTGGAAAAAATTACAAAATGATATCAACCTTCCAAATAGAGATAAATGGGATATAAACGATCTTATAATATGGGCAAAGGAAACAGACACAAAACTTCCGAACCTTAACAATTATTTTAGTAATGATTCTCTTGACATTATTGATATATGAAGAAACAAAAATTAAAGATACCTAATCTTTCCTATAAATTTAGTGAATTAGAAGAAGATGTTTCATTAATTTTTGAATTGTCAAATATTGAAATTGTCAAAAGGAAAAAATTTACATTTACAGAAATTAATTTAAAAACACAAAAATTAAGAACAAATGACTCTTCAACAAGACTCTTCTAAAGATTTTGAAATAAATACCCAACAGGTTGAAAAGGAATCTTTGGCTGAAAGATTTAAAAATGAAAGAGATGCTTGGACAAAAAAGATAGCGGAACTTTCAAAAAGTATGAAAAATGTTTCAGATCTTCCTGTGTTGCAAACTATAATATACACAGAAAGACAGATAGCTCTTGATTATTATCATTATTTAGTTTCCTTGATTGTTATTCTATCTAGAGAATATAGGAAACAATATAATGATAAATATGATTACTATACAACAAAATCTCAAATACGATATCCAAATGAGGCTACAAAGAACAATAGGATATTGACTGACCTATCCGAAATATTTCAGAAAAAGGAAATGTTAGAGAATCATATAAAAGCAAGTGATAATTATATAAAAACTTTAGATAACATAATTTATGGAATATCTAAAAGAGTAGATATTGAAAACATTATTAGAGGCCGATAATATAAAATATAAAAACATGACAATTTGGTTTAAAAAAATAGTGAATGGAAAGAAAAAGTGTTGTAAATCCATATCATTACAGTTCCATCCAAAACATTGGGAATTACTTTTATGCGAAACTAATGGTGCCTTAAAAGGAAGAAAGGAAGATACATGTTATGATTTTAACATTCATTTTTTAGGTGTATTTTTTTCATACACAAACTGGGATTATAATTGTAAGATAAATACTTAAAAGAAATCATGAAATTAGTTTTAAGTGACGATAAAAGATTTTTCATTGTAATTGGCTCGAGTTCAAGTGAACTCGAGCAATTGGAGTATAGCCTAACTAAGAAGTTAGATAACTTCTACATCATGCAAAAGAAAAATCCTAATTGGAACTGTGAAATTAAATTCATAGATAAGTATTCACGAATTCCTATCGGTCTTCTATGGGAGTTGAAAAATATCTCAAAAAAATATGATATTCCAATGGATGTTAGTGGTGTTGATGAGATATATGATAACGATTTTGATAATGAAGGATTTTTGACATGGATGAATGGATATTTTTCAAAATCAATAAAGATAAAACCAAGAGATTATCAGATAGAAGGAACACTTAAACTCTTTAAATATAAAAATTGTACAGAGGAAATATCTACGTCAGGTGGCAAAACACTCATAGGTTTCTTATTTTTTAAATATCTCAGGGAGATAAAATACATAAAAAAATTACTATATGTTGTACCTAGTAAGGGTTTGGTAGGACAGTCAGAGGATAAATTTTACGAATATGAAGATCATTGTAAGAAAAAACCCGATTGGAAATCGATGACAATATTTGGTGACGCTCCTGATTATGAGGAAGGGTACGAACCAGACATCGTATTTGGCACATATCAATCTCTTGTTAAAAAGAATTTACAATTTTTTCAACAATTTGATGCAGTTATAATTGATGAATCACATCACGCATCATCAACATCTCATAAAAATATTCTAATCAAGTGTATAAATGCAAAATATAAGGTTGGACTTACAGGAACGTTACCAAAGGATGGAAGTTGCGATTCATTCATCATACAATCATATCTTGGGCCGAAAGTTTTTACTTTAAAATCTGATGTTCTAATAGAGGAAGGATCTGCAACACCTATAAATGTTGTAGGACTTGAGATGCATTATTTAGATGAACAAATAAAAAGTAATCTCTATGATATGAGAAATGTTTCAGCTGATGAAAAAGATGGAGCTAAACTTTTGAATCTTGAAAAGGATGTCATGCGTTCAAATAGAAAAAGATTCAATTATGTTTGTCAAACAATCAATAAGGTTACAAAAAATAGCTTAGTTTTATTTGGAGATATAAAAAATGATTATGGTAGAAACATATATAATTGGCTGAATGAAAATACTGATCATACAGTATTTTATATGGATGGCGGAACCGATAATAAAAATAGAGAATATTATAAACAACAGATGGAAACTGCTGAAAATGTTATCATAGTTGCAAGTGTCGGAACATTTTCGGAAGGTATAGATGTTAAGAAACTATTCAATATTTTTTTGGTGGAATCTTGTAAATCTGAACAGATCATTGCACAAATTTTAGGAAGAGGAATGAGAATATTTGAAACCAAACAACTTGTATATCTCTTTGATTTTATTGATAATTATATGTTTGGCAGTAATAAATACCAACATAAAAACTATCTCATGAGACACGCAGATGAACGTGCCAGAATATATAGGGAAAGAAAGTTTCCTTATAAAAGATTTATAGTAAAATTATAGAAATGCAAAAGTGTCTGTGAGATGCAGATATATAAAATAAAAGAATTAGAACATGAGAAAGTTTCAAAGCGTATATAAAGATAAAATGGAAACATTTAATAAAATTCAAGAGTCTAAAGTACTTTCAGAATTTGAGAATGTTTACTATGTTCTTTTGGAAAACTATGGCATCGCGAATGTTGCTGAGTTAAACGAAAAGAAACAAACTGCATTTTTGACAGAAATGTCCGAATATTGGAGTGAAGAAACAGGAATAACACAACTAGGCATAAATTTTCTTAAGGATAAATCGAGCATTCTTACAGAAAGTTCAACAATAGATCAGCGCAAAACATATCTTAAAAACAAAAGCATGGCGGTGTTGAACGAAACAATCAAACAGACTGATCTTAAATCAAAACTTTATGATGTTATCGATAATATGTACAAACAACTAAATGCATCAAATGTAGCCGAAGTTCTTTCTCCTAGAATAATTGTCAATATCATGTCTGAATCTATAAATGAAACCTTAACAAACTTTATAAAAAACATAGAAACCGAATTAACCGAGTCTGTAAAAAAGTAAATTTCATTGTGATGAAACTCATCAAAGAATCATTGAACCACTCATTCACCCAAGGAAAAGTTGATAAATTATCAACTTTAGGGGTAGGAAAGGTTGAGATGATAAAAAAATGGCTAGAAGATTATGGCGTTAAATTATATAATATAAATGATGATTTAACAATAGATGTTCATTGGGATGTTAATTTAGGTAGTAAAAATTTAAAAAAATTACCAGAATATATAAATTTCAATAAAATTATAAACGGAACATTTGTAATTAGCGACAATCATCTTACCACATTTAGAGGATGCCCAAAATGGATAGAATTTGGATTTTGGTCAGAAAATAATGATGTTGCAAGCATCGATTATATACCTGTTCATGTAGGCACTGCATACCATTTAACTGGTTGTAGTAATTTATCTAGAAAGGAAATACAAAAAATAAAAAATATACAAATTCCTAAAAGTACCATATTTATTAATGTTGAACACGAAAGTTTAAATGAAAGTTTTTTTGGATTTATCAATGAAAGCCCAGACCAAATATGTAAAAATGGTTATAATATGCATGGATCTTGTCTCCTTAGAGAAAAACCTTATCTTGTACATGGCGCCCCAGATGCTTTATCATTTGGATATTCTCATATGGATGATCCAATTATATTGGGTGAAAAAGGAGATGAACATGCTGATTTAGGTTTAAGCAGATATGTAGATTTTTATCTTGGTCGTATATGGTTAAATTCTAGAATAATTTCATTTTGGAAATATCCAGAAACAAAAACCATGCTTGAAAAAATAATAAAGGACATAGAAAAGGAACTTTTAAAATTTGATAAATATGTCTCTATATGGAATGATCCAAATTTCATGATAGAAACCATTGTATCTAAAACATTCATCAATGATTTGGATGAATTTAAATCAAAGACAGATTGGCGAAATTCAACTGAAATTCATACTGAAATGATTCCTCTTAAATCATATAAGGGCAGTCTCGATATACCAGAAGAATGGTTAGATATTGAACATGCTGTTAGTCCTTTAAATAAAAAACATCGCGAAGTTCCAGAAAACACGGGGTCAAATAAATATAGATCATCAAAACCTTTAAAACTTCGTCAACACCTACAAACGGAAAATTTAAAATTCCCAAAGTTGTAACATATAGGATATATAGGATAAAAGAGCATCCTACATGATCCAAGATATTTATATTAAATCACCTGAAGATCCTAATTTTGTCTATGGTGTGTTACATCACAATGATCCAATAGAAAGTATCATATCTAAAGTTAAGGTTATCCTTTCAACGAGAAAGGGAGAAGTCATTGGGGCACCATCATTTGGTGTAGGAATTGAGGATTTGATCTTCGAGACAAAAATAAATAAGATTTTATTAGAGGAATCAATAATCACTCAGATAAATCAATATGTCGATGAATCGGCAAGATATACGATTACACCATCAGTTTCCTTTGGAAATACAAATGGTGATGATTTTGCAATTATCGATATTCTTATAAATGATCAAAAGATAATGGGAATTTTAGTTTCTTAAAAATATAAATTATTATGAATATATTTAACACTGCACGTATACGTATAACTGAACTCTATGAAGATTCTATAACTTTTTTAAAACAATCATACGGAGATGTCGGCCAATATTTTTCCATGGCGTCACCTATGGGCCAACTTCTTCAAGTAATATTAAATTACGGGAGATTGATTCTATATTATATAGAGGATTCTATAACAGAGTTAAATATCAAAACCGCTTCAAGACCCCAAAGCATTCGTGGTCTTGCACAATTGACAGGACATAACCCATCTAGAGGTATCAGTGCAAGAGGAACCTTGAAATTTAATTATAACGGACAACAATTACCATTAAACACAAATATAGTTACTATAACTAACTATACAACGTTGGTTAATAATTTAAATGGTTTGACGTATACTATTTTACTTCCAGGAGAAGAGGCAAGGTTGGATGTTACCAATGTGAATAATTTTATTGAAGTTAGTGTAATACAAGGAAGTATAGAATATCAACAAGCGACAGGCACACAAGCTGCATTACAGTCATTTAATTTTCAAACAAAAAAAGGCGCAACTATAGATAATTATTATGTAAACATCTATGTTGATGGCAAAAAATGGAATATAATGGATTCTATATTGGATATGGGATTTGAAGAAGAAAGTTGTATGGTTAAAACTGGTCAAATTGGTGGCATAGATGTTTTTTTCGGTAATGGTTATAATGGTAAAATACCAAGACTTGGGTCAGTGATAATGGTTGAATACCTATTAACGGATGGACTGAATGGGAACTTAGATACTAACGATGCAAATCTTACAAATACTTGGAAATTTTCTGCACCAGGATATAATTTAAGTGGTGAACAGATAGATTTAAATAAAATTCTTACAGTAACAATAAAAAATCAAATATTATTCGGAACTGCTGATGAACCATTGTTTTTAACAAGGATGTTGGCACCACATGCGTCAAGGAGTTTTGTATTGGCAAATGCCAAAAATTACATCTATTTTTTAAAAAAATTAAATATTTTCAGTATTATTGATGCCATACCAGGTTACGCAACATTTGAAGATAGATATGCTCTTGATAAATATAACACAGCGCAAACAAATTATGAACAGGTTAGAGTAGCATATCTCAAAGCTGTATCAACATATGGCGTTGATTCTACACAAGCTCAAACTTTAAAGACTTCTTTTGACTATTCTCAACAACAAGTGTATTTTTATCAGAATATGATAAATGAGCAGAAAAAAGATGATAATACCGTGTATCTTTTTCTCATACCGGACGTCTCTAAGAGACTTGCAGAATCTGAAAATTACTACACGACCAGCATAGATACATTTAAATTAAATACAAATGAGAAAACCGCCATATATGATCTTATAGAGGAAAGCGGCCAGAGAATTTTGACAGTAGATAATGCTATATTGGATATAAAATACCCAAGGTTCAACCTAAATATGTCTGTTTATCTTTGGGAGGGATTTGAATATGATAATGTTAGACAAACTATCATATCGAAAACTTCAGAATATTTTTTAGCAAATACAAGACGTGATAGAATTCCAGTTAGTGATCTTATAAGAATAGTTGAAGGCATAGACGGAATAGATTCAGTCAACATATGGTTTGACGCCGACAAAAATAATTTTGACATATATAGAAGCTACTATGGTATCGATGAATTTGGCGATGTTATATTGGAAAGAACGATACTTGATGCATTTGGAAATCAGGTAGGTGTTAAAGATTTATACCCAATATTTAGAGGTGGCTTTGAAAATTTTCAGGGTACATATTATGAAGATAGTTTAACAAAAAATAAATTATCAAGTTTGAACATACAGGTAAGAGGATATAGTAAACAAACTATAAATAGTGAAACAAACATAGCAATTGTAAATAACATATAAAAGATGGATGATAATACGTTAAGAAAGAAAAGTTATACGATAAGAAGCAGCTATATGATAAATGCTGAACATTGTAATGATAGATTTTTAAATTTAGGATATAACTATCGTGGTAAGATATTACGTAATGGAACATCTTCTGAAATTTGGAAAAATCCACTTCAGATACCATTTTATGCTAGGTTAGAATCATTTCTTGTATTTCTTATAGAGGAAGTAAAGACAATCAAAAAAACATTCAGTATTGCCCACAATAAAAATGACATAAATTTGAACTAAGATATTATGAATACACACTCGTGGAATATATTTTCAAAAAATGGAAGTCAAATACAATGGTTTCCAGATTCTTTAATAAATCTTAAATTTGAATCTCCATTAGGATTAGGCGCCACGGGGTTTTTAATAACGGATCCTAGTGGTATAGTCGTTGATTCTAAAATTACAAATGGCGGCTTTTATTATAATTTAGATACATCAATTTATTATAACTCCGTTTTAGATACAACATACGATTTAATTAATACATCGATAAATTTTCTAGATGTTTCAATTTTTAAACCAGATCTAGTTAATACATTAGCTATTAAATCATTATCGGGTATATCGGTTAATTCTATATCTATGATGTCTTATATGGGGCTATTATATAAATATAACGTTTTATTAGATCCTAGAGGAATATGCCCATATGGCTGGCATATTGCGACTCCTGATGATTTTAATGAATTGGCAATTTTTGTTGATCCTTCTGCGTCAACGTTACTTAATAATGCTGGTAAACTTAAAAGTACATCAACAGATACTTGGAATCCACCAAATATTGGAGCGATGAATCTATATGGTTTAAATATTCAGGGTACTGGTTATAGAGGGTTTGTTGGAGATTTTGAATATTTCAAAGAACAGTGTCAGATATGGAATTATTCAATGGGGGATTTAGGTGGATATAAAATGGTCACAGAATTTAACACATTAAATGATAATATGAGAACCGCCGGTTTTGGCGCAACGGTTTGGATGCATGAAAATAACGGGGCAAGTATCAGATTTGTTAAAGATGATTCCAATAACCCAGGAACTGTTAGAGATTATGATGGAAATTATTACAATACCGTTAAAATAGGAAATCAAGTATGGATGGCTGAAAATTTGATGGTCAGACATTATAATAATGGGGATGAAATTCCATATATTGAAGATATAGATGCCTGGAGATATGGAACAGTTGGCGCAATATGTTCGCCCAATAATGATGTAAATAATGTAACTACCATAGGTCCTATAAAAATATTTGCTTCGCCAGTTCCACCAATGTATCCTTCATATACGTACGCAGCCGCTTTATATATTAAACCGGTATCTGTAGGTTTAATAGAAACTGAAACTCTTTTAATTCTTGAAAAGGAGTTGGACAAATATATTCGTCCAATTGATAGTAAACATCCAAATTTATTATTTAGGTTTGAAGGTCCTGAAGATGAAATAAATTTCTTTGTTGTTGACGAAGATAGTCATTCTATTACATGGACAGACAGCTTATATTATGTTTTAGACAATTATGTTGAAAACTCACCTTTATCAATAAATATTGGTTTTAAATCTAACTATGAAGGAGTGTTTGAAAGAATATTGAGAATTTATCATGTTATTGATAATAAATTATATACACTTGCAGAAATAGTTGTTAACGCCCAAGCTATAGGAGAGGATGAAAGATTTAGATCTTTGATCAATAATTTTGGGTTACCAGATCCTATGAACATACAACATCTATTTAAAGAAGCGGATATAAAGGAAGCAAATCCAGATTTTGAACTTTTAAACTCAAAATCTAAACATATGATCTTAGAACATGATAAAATCATGCCTTATATAGGAACATACAAGGCTCTCATCAACGCTATAAAATGGTTAGGATATGATGATATATATGTGAGGGAATGGTTTAAAGATGTAAAGGCCAATAAGAAATTATCATTGGTAGTTCCATTCGACGCAAAGGATAGAAGTCAAACAATAATGAAATTTTCAATAGAGGAAAGAAAATTTCTTAAAAAATTAAATCAACTGTCATTAGTATATTGTTTGACTTCAGAAACAGGAGAACTTGATGATTATGGCGTGCCAATAACAAAAAATTGTTATAGCTATATTTTAAGCGAGGTACAAGTTAAACTATATGCTTTAAAGAACTGGTTGGAGGAAAATATCATAGGAGTTAATTCTAGGATTGTTGATTTAACCGGTGAGGGTGTATATTATGAGCGTTTCAAAAATATGATATACAACACAGAT
>Ga0302292_1000789_pt1 | contig 21534 bp, 24 predicted proteins | sample III_Fen_N2_1_FD_194553 | JGI IMG/M metagenome (GOLD analysis project Ga0302292, IMG submission 194553) | Peat permafrost microbial communities from Stordalen Mire near Abisko, Sweden - III_Fen_N2_1 | ecosystem: Environmental > Terrestrial > Soil > Wetlands > Permafrost | place: Sweden: Abisko...
ATCAATAGAAGTTTCCGTTTCGCTTTCAACATAGGCTTTTGTTTTTGAGGACCCTTTAGAGTTGCAACAGTTCTGTACATCGGCTACAAGATTAGTCAACGTTGTAATCTGAGCTTTCAGGCTGTCGATTGAACTGCTTTGTTCTTTCATAGCTTCAACAATGATAGGAATCATACTAACATAATCGACCTTAAGATAACCGGTGCTGTCGTCGGTAACAACCAGTTCGGGGAAAATGTCTTTTAGTTCCTGAGCAATAAAACCAAATTGCTGTTTGTTTAAAATGGCAGTATCTGCTTTATTATGTGTTTTTACAAATTCTTGATTAAAATTATATGAATAACTCTTCATCTTTTTAATTAATGGTAATGTGTTTGCCAAACCTTTAATATTGCTTTTTAATCGTTTATCGGAATTATGATAAATATTGGTATACGTAAAGTCCGATACATCAATAGTTGTTGACCAGACGTGATTACACCAGTTCGTTGATTTTCCAATAAATAACACATTGTTTGAACCTCCATATATCACGGGATAGTTACCCGGTGCATACCATTCCAAAGCTATATTATATGGAGCGTATCCCGCCGTTATCAGTGTACCTCCTTGTAATACGGAATGCCCGTTTACATATAATTTATCTGTCGAAGTTGGAGAGGCTCCAATTCCCACATTTCCGGTCAGTCCGGCAACGCTGAAATATTGATTTAATGTTGTCCCTGCTGTATTTTTTCCGCTGATGGTAAACAACCCCGGAGTGCTGTTTGCTTCAGCAAAAACGAGGTTTAGATTATTTCCTCCGAAATATTCTGTAAAAAAGCCAGCCTTAGTACCATTATAAATCCCTGAATTATCATTATTATATAATAAGAGAGGTGGTTTGCCTGAAAATCCTGTACCTAAATCAAGTCCTGCAATAGGATTGCTGTTATTAATTCCGACATTTCCTATACTTGTTACTTTTAATTGTGCAGTAGCCATTGTGGCTGCTACGAAACTTATTACGATTGTTAGTATTTGTTTTTTCATTGTGTTTTTACTTTTACAGTATTATTCAAAATTGTTAATTACTTGTTGTTGTGTCGACCTTTCGGGTAACCGGTGTTGCTTGTAATCATGGGGGATCCCCTGTTGAATGTGTAAAAGTCTTTAGACTCTCTCTCTCTCTCTCTCTCTCTCTCTCTCTACAGCGGTAAGGCTTCCGGAGGTATCAGGGAGAAACTGGATGAGTGTACCGATGTTAGTAAATGCAGGGCTCATTTGTCTTTTTTTGATCGTGCTGGTTCTACATAGCAAATATAAGAAACGAATTTAAATGGCAATGGGGAAACGTGTAAATTTTGTTGGTTGATTCTGTTGTAAAGTGATTTTTTCGCACGGGATTATATATACATATCCGCCATTTGGCTTTGCTTCAATAATAAAAAAGCCTTGAGGTCGAAGGTCTGAGGATCAATGATCGTACTTGTTATCTTGCATAATGCACAGGGAAGCATTGTGAATATTACGGCTTAAATCATATACAACTAATGATTTATATCATTAGTATTAAAAAAACTTTACTATCATTTCAAGAGTAGAAAACTACAAAAAGCAAACTCTACATGATTAACACAATACAACTACCGGGATTCCAAATTAAACAATAATAAATCAATTACTTCAAGCTCGATAAAGCAATTTGTTAATGATGATGGAGACAGCGACCGTTAAAGAAATAATTAATAATATACAGATGAAACAGTTACATTTACAATTGTTAACAAACACCAGATTTATTAAAACCTTCCTTGTTTGTTTTTCTCTATTCTTTTCGTTGATTCTGAAGGCTACAGATTATACTATTAATGCTGGTACACGTTATAATTGGACTGATGCTTCAACTTGGGTTGGTGCGGTTCCTCCTCCTTACAGCCCTTTGGGTGTTTCGGGTGGTAATGATCAAGTTTATGTAACAACGACAACGGTTAGTAGTGTCATTTTATCACAAGATTTAACTTTGGATAATGGCGTTCGTTTATATATTGGTGAAAATGATACATTGATTGTTAAAAATTTAACCATTAATAGCAGTTCGAATGTTTATATTGCCGGAGTTTTAATTGTAATAGGGAATTTAACTAATGCACAACAAATAACTTCATATGGTACTGCCGGGACGGTTGTTGTTACTGGCGACGTTGTCAATGCTGGTAATATTAATGGTGGTGTTACGGTGTATTGTTTTGGAACATGGAGTGGTACTACATATAGTAATTCAAAGACTCAAACTCAATTTGATACAGATTATTCATCGTCAACCACCATGTCTAAATCGGTGGTTGGATCTGGAGTATCATTGCCTATTGAGTTGACAAGTTTCAAAGCGAAACAGAATAAAGACTATGTGGTTATTAGTTGGGTGACGGAAACGGAAACCAATAATGATTATTTTTTGTTGGAGCGTTCTACTGATGGCGAAACCTGGGAAGATGTCTATTCATGCAAAGGAGCCGGAACATCATCAATTGCTCATAATTATTCATTCTGCGATTATGAACAACAATCGCAGATATATTATTATCGTCTGAAACAGACCGATTTTGATGGTAATTCTACATTTTCAAAAATAATTACTGTCAATAGTCAGTTAAAGTCTACAGTCAGGTTGCTTTCAACCATTTTTGACGGTGAACATATTACAATCTCGGGGTTAGCAAATGGTGAAAATACCATTAAGATACTGTCTGCAATAGGAGAATTGAAATATGCCACGAGTCTTCAGATTGATGGATCAATGACTGTAAACCTTGATTTGGATAATCGGTTGCCTGCCGGTTCCTATTTCGTTCAAATTACATCGAATAACCACATAAATACTGTTAAGGTTTTAGCAAAGTAGACAATATTTTGTTAGAGTTTTTTTTAGTTGTGTTAAAGCGTTTCTATTGTAGAAACGCTTTTTTTGAATTTCAGAAAAGGAGGATTAATGAACATGCTTCGATTATAACTACAAGCGAACAAGTCTTGAAACTACAATTTCAAGACTCGGTTATTCTCTAAAATAGTGATTTTATAAACGTTTTCTAATTATTAGCTCTATAAACTGTTTTTACAAAAAAACAGCTACCTTAGCTATTGTATTAATATAGAAAGATGTAATGCAAAGAATATTAATAAAAACAGACAGACTATAGATAAAACGGATATATCCGTAGTTGTGCGGGAGGGTAAGTTGTTAGCAACCATATTTTAGAAAATAGAAACAGATGGAATTGCCATGAGCAAAACTGGCATACCACACGAGGATGATTAAATGGCGTATTAGATTCGTAGAGTTCTTCCGGGTTTCATCTGATAATTAAATACTTACTTAAATAAATAGAAACACATGAGGAAGAAAAATACGATTTTAAAATTAACAATTTCGGGAGTAACAGTTGCAATGCTTATTTCTTCCAGTCAAAAACATCAAACCAACTGTATGAATCCTTCTGGTTTCGAAATCAAACGGGGCGTTAATTTAAGCCATTGGTTATCGCAAGACTTCGGTTGGGCTCCGAAGTATTCCATTATCAACGAAAACGACATCAGATTTATTGATAGCATTGGATACGATCATGTGCGTATTCCTTTAGATGAAACGGAACTGTGGGATAACAATGGTGTTGCGATAAAGGAAGCATTCAAACATCTAACTACTTGCCTCGACTGGTGTGCAAAATACAAACTTCGGGCAATAGTGGATCTTCATACTGTTCGATCACATCATTTCAATGCAGCCAACGATGGCACAACAAATACACTTTGGGTTGATTCGACGGCTCAGGAAAACTTCATCAACCTTTGGGTTCAATTATCAGGAGTACTCCATGCTTATCCAAATAATATGGTGGCTTACGAAATACTAAATGAAGCTGTTGCTCCTAACCATGATGACTGGAACAAATTGATGAACAAAACAGTTGCTGCAATCCGCAAATTAGAACCGAAAAGGGTAATGATTATTGGTTCTAATATGGCACAAATTGCTCCAAATCTTCGATATTTGAAACTTCCGGAAGGCGACAGAAATATAATACTTAGTTTCCACACCTATTCACCTTTGGCATTTACCCATTATAAAGCCGACTGGACACAATTAAAGACTTACAAAGGTTCAGTCCATTATCCTGGTCAAATTATTTCGAACGATGATTATAAAAAATACATCGACATCACTAATGCCGGCTTGTTGTCTGAAACCTCAGATGCACGTGATATTTACAACAAACAGCGATTAATAAAGGTTTTTAAAGACGGCTTACGATTTGCGAAATCAAAACACTTGCAGCTATATTGCGGCGAGTTCGGTTGTCTGCCAACCGTCGACAGACAAGAACGCTTAGCCTATTATACCGATATGATTTCGGCACTTGAAGAAAATAATATTGCTTGGTGTAACTGGGAATATAAAGGTGATTTCGGAATATACTTTTTCGATTTTAAAAAGAAAATATCACTCCAGCCCGATTTCGAATTTATAAAAATATTATTAAAGAACTCTGACAAAAAGTAGTTACTATAAATGAGACCATGGTGTAGAGGCAAGCAAGCACTGTACCTACACAACGGACTCTATACCCAATTTATAAGCACAATAGCCAGTTTTGTTGTTTTTGCCGACGATAAATACAGGGTTACCGTTTTGTTTGCTACCTTTTTATTTGTATATAAATTGTATGTCAATAATCTTCAGCCGTTAGTTGTTTAACCCCTGACATCAATGATGGTATGCTACTGCTATAGCTGCTGAATCATGTTATAGTTATTTTTTTTGCCGTCATAATATATCCATAATCAAAAAAATGTATTTTTGTTTTATAGAGACATTAAAATACTATGGCGAAGAAAAAAAATGAACAAGTCCGTATACAAGAAGAACAGGCTCGTTATCGGAAAATGTATTTCGAAAAACTACAGAATTATTGCGATAGTTATGGAGGCAAAGGAACGTTAGCATTGATGCCCCGCAAATTTCTTGATGCTTTGTACAAAATTCGTATTCATCCCTTGAAGATTGTGCTTGATCCTAATAGTAACATTAATCCTAATTCGCATAAATATGTGCATAAGCTTTTATATTCTGTTATGCATAGTATGAAGGTAACCATTGGTGACGATTTACCCGATGTGAGGCTCGATGATTTTACAATCTTTTGTCGAACTATAATAGGTCTGGTATCTATAACTAAAAATATTCACGAACCCTGGGCTATTGAATTTAATAAACGTTTGGCTTGTTTATCGAGGGAAGATGTTTCGCTTAGGGCATCGAGGGAAGAATTAAATTTATTAAGAAGCGTGGGGATGATGTTAAGTAATATTCAAACAGGTATTGTCTGGCTCGACTATAACTTGACTATTTCAGAAACAACAGGTGCCGATAATATTGCACTGTTGTATTTTAAAAAACCAGCTCTTAAATACTTTAAATTTCCCGATGGTTCACGTCCGGCATTTCGGGTTTCATGGTATTTTATTATAGACAGGTTTGTTGAGGTTACAATCAAATCATCGCTATGGAATAGAGATACTCCATTTGTCGATTTACGATTGGCTATATATATTCAATCACATGCCTTACAACGACTATGGGAACGTATTGATGTGTATCCTCATTCCGAAGTACAGGTTAATATGATAATTTCGTTGGTTAACCCTGTTATTATTAGAACAGGGAAAAATACCGGACTTATAGAATACAGAATTAATGAACATAAATACGGCTATCTGGTTTGCGAATATATTGATGGCGATATTTTGATTAAAACATTTCTGTTTCTTACAAACAACGGTACTCCCGAGGGGCAAAAACTTAATGAATTGACCGGATTGAAAAAAGAAGATAAAAAATATCTGGCTATCGACCGTATCAGTAGTTTTATTGCCAGCAATATAGAGCAAAACGAATTGCTCAAGAAACTTTTCATGGAATGTGGTTGCGAAAGTCTGGTTCATGCAGCCGAACATCTCCAGTTTGAAAAAGAAAAATTCAGTAAATTGGAAGTTTCAACTCTTATTGCCGAATATATTAAAAATGAACCTGTACCTGTTTTTGAAAACGAAGTTATGTAATGTTGTTGTGGCAAATAGAGATGGCAAAGTAGAAAGTAATTTCAAAACTCTATAAAGACCGTTGAAATTTGAAGCACATAACAACGACTAACCTCAACAGATGGAGAATCTCAATGGTTATTTGATTGAGATATTGTAATATCTTTACACCGTTTAATAAATGGTTATGTGGCATTTTCCCTGGAAATATAAACAAAGTTTTGCAATAGCTGCAGGCATTTTTGGTATTGGTAATCTTTTGGAACTTGTTTTCCCTTTTCCAATACTTCATCTGGGTTATCCTTATAGTGTCATCATTGGTCTGTTTTTTTTGTCGATTCCTTTTTTATTGTCGCAATTATTTAAAAGATCTCAGATTGTAAAATGGTTATCCTCTGTTCCTGCTGCAATAAGTTCAATATCATTATATGTCGTTTTAAGTATTATCATGGGCTTTATTCCTCAGTCGCCAACGTATATCGCGGGAGGAATTGATTTTGGATATACTCATCTTTTATTGTCATGGCAATATCTTTTTATAGAGTTGTATTTTTTGTTGACATTAGGAATGGTTATCATACGTCGGGCAATACCTTTTCGTGCAGGTAATATCGGATTTCTTTTGAATCATCTGGGTTTGTGGATTGTGATTGTTGGTATTACTTTAGGTGTCGGCGATAAACAAAAAATTATGGTACCACTCACCGAACATCAAGCAACCGTGCGAGGGTATAACGAAAAGGGGCAGATTATACCATTACCTATGACTTTAACGTTGAAATCGTTTACAATTGATGATTACAATCCGTCGTTGGTAATTGTTGAAAGTGGTTCAGGACGGGTTGTCGACGAAAAGGAACAAAGCAGACAGACTTTGATTGAACAGGGGGCAAAAATTGCTATGAATGGATGGAATATTATGATTAAACACTATCTGCCGGATGCTTCGTTTGTTGATGGAACGTTTATTCCATTCAAAAAGAGAGGGAGCGTTCCTGCAGCCTATATTGAAGCATCGAATGCCAAAGGTGTGAAATCTAAAGGATGGATTTCGTGTGGCAATTCGTTTTCGTCAACGATGCTTCTTCAATTAGATAAATCTTATTATTTGGCAATGGCGAAACCTCTTCCTAAAAGGTACAGCTCAACCCTGACTATTTATACCAAAGACAATAAGATTGTAGATACCACCATTTGGGTGAATAAACCATTTACTGTTTCAGGTTGGAAATTATATCAAACAGGCTTTGATGAAAAAATGGGAAAATGGTCGAATATCAGTATTGTTACGTTGGTTCGTGATCCATGGCTTCCTGTTATATATGGTGGCTTTTTCATGTTGATACTTGGTTCATTCACTCTATTCTGGAAAGGACAACGAAATCATAAAAATATACGTGAATAATGAACTGGTTCTATTTTCCATATTTCTATTTAGCCACAACATTGCTGTGGGTAATAGCAATTGTTTGCTTATTCTTTAAAAAGAAATCGATTCCCGGATTTTATCTTAGTGTTGCAGGTCTGTTACTGATTTTGAGCTTTACAGTAATTTTATGGATATTGTTGGATCGACCACCGATGCGAACTCTGGGAGAAACCCGTTTATGGTATTCTGTCTTTATGCCTGTTATTGGAATTATAATCTTTAAAAGATGGAACTATCGTTGGTTTTTGCAATATTGTCTGGCGATGGCACTGGTTTTTCTTACAATTAATTATTTCGAAACCGAAACACATGAAAAGACATTAATGCCTGCATTGCAAAGTGTGTGGTTTGTGCCTCATGTTATTGTTTATATTCTCGCTTATGCATTGTTGGCTGCTTCGTCGTTGGTGGCAATTTCGGGTTTATATAATCATTATAAGAAACGGATTGAGCAGACAACAATCGTTCTGGCCGATAATCTTGTCTATATTGGATTTTCGCTATTAACACTTGGTCTTGTCTTTGGTGCATTATGGGCCAAAGAAGCCTGGGGCGACTATTGGACATGGGATCCGAAAGAAACATGGGCACTTATAACATGGCTGGCTTATATGTTATATATTCATTTTCGTTACTATCAGCCAAAATCGCAAAGCATTGCACTTCTGATCTTGGCAATATCTTTTGTTTTGTTATTAGTTTGTTGGTTTGGACTAAAGTATTTGCCAACGGCTCACAATAGCGTGCATATTTATACTAATTAGGGAACTATTTGTTAATCTATTTTTTAGAACAAATAGTACTGAGAAAAATAAATAAATAACCGAAATTTTATTATATTTGTAAGTGTATCAGAGAAAGATCGTCAAAACCACTATAAATTGAGGTCTTGAAATTATAGTTTTTCCTTTTTTTGTTATTTATAAATTTAAAGCAATACTATGCGAAAGAACAACATATTGAAATTGTTTTATGGATTAGTAGTCGTTGGTTTCTACTCATGTACACATAGTCCTGATTTAACAAATGTGCGTACCGTTACATTCAATAATGAGGTGCTGCCTATCTTTCAAACCAACTGTGCATATTGCCATAATGCAACAAAACAGCCGGGCGGATATGATTTAAGTAATTACACCAGTATTATGAAAGGCATTAAAGCCGGGAAAGCTAACAGCAGTAATATATACAATGTCATTACATCAACAATTTCGACAATGCCGCCATCTCCACATAAAGCTTTAAATCAGGATCAACGATCGTTGATTTATGTGTGGATTGAACAAGGTGCAAAAAATAATTAACAGGTACTATTTTAATACTATCGTATGAAAAACACTTTTTTAATAATCTTTATGGCATTCTATTTCAGCTCTTGTTATAAAGATAACAGAGAGAATCTGAATCCTCAATTACCAACGGCCGATAACGGTAGTTCCTGTGATACAACAGCTGTAACATATCAAAAAGATATTCAGTCAATAATGACGAGTTGTACAAGTTGTCACACAAGTGGAAATGCTTCGGGTGGATATAAATTCGATTCGCAGACCGATGTTGCCAATTCCATTTCAAAAGTTATAAGTGCTACCACCAATGGATCAATGCCTATGGGATCATCGCCATTAAGTGCTTGTAAAATAAACAAGCTTAAAGCATGGGCAAATCAAGGATTAAAATAAAGTATCGAAATACGTAAAACCCAGAAGAATGAATCAGTTGACACGATTTTTTGCCGTTATATTTATAACAATACCATTTCTATCAATAGCACAGCAGGACGATATATTCGGTATGCTAGATTCGATTTCGAAACCTGAAACCGAATACGCAACAGCAACTTTTAAATCATCAAGAATTGTAACCGGTCAGTCGGTTGAACAGATGAAGGAAGGACAGCTTGAATTTAGAATCGAACATCGTTTTGGTACGCTTAATTCAGGATTTTATAATTTCTATGGACTAGATGGTGGGACAATCTTCCTAAGCACCGAATATGGTGTAACCGATTGGATGATGATTGGTTTAGGTCGTGCTAGTCTTGAAAAAGATTTTAATGGCTTTATTAAATTAAATATATATCGACAATCGAAAGGTAAAAGAAATTTTCCTTTTACAATCACCTATTATGGAGCAACAACGGTGAGCTCTTTGAAAGACGATCCGGCGGTGAAGAATTATTTCTCAAACCGTCTGGGATATGTTAATCAGTTTTTAATTGCTCGAAAAATCACCAATAGTCTTTCATTGCAATTGAGTCCTATTCATATTCATCGTAATCTGGTACCAACGGCATTCGATCAGAACGATCTTTTTGCCTGTGGTGTGGGGGGACGATATAAATTATCGAAACGAATTGCAATAACGGGTGAATATTATTATGTTTTCAGGTCGAAACTTAATAGTACCACTTTTTATAATCCGCTCTCTGTTGGAATTGACATCGAAACCGGCGGACACGTATTCTCTTTTATGCTTACAAATTCCATAGGAATGCTGGAGAATCAATATATAGCCGAAAATACAGGACGATGGACGAAAGGCGATATTCATTTGGGATTTAATATTTCGCGTTCGTTTACGCTTTATGGTAAAAAATAATATACATAGTCTAAATCATACATAAACATTAAAAATTACGGATATGAAGAAAATTATTATTGCGTCATTATTGTTACTGACAATATCGTCAGTAAGCTTTGGACAAGCTAAGTTTTTAAGTCGTGCCGGACATATCTGGTTTTACTCTAAAACACCTGTCGAAACAATTGAAGCACACAATTATCAAGTTGCATCGTTTCTTGATGTCACCAAGGGAACAATTGCATTTGAAGTGCTTAATAAATCGTTTAAGTTTGAACGTGCTTTAATGGAAGAACATTTCAATGAGAATTATATGGAATCAGAAAAATTCCCGAAAGCAACATTTAAAGGACAAATCACAAATTTAAAAGATATTAATTTTAGTAAAGATGGTGTTTACAATGCCATTATCGAAGGCGATCTCACCATTCACGGAGTGACGAAACACATAACACAAAAAGGAACAATTGAAGTAACGAAAGGAAAGATAGTGGCAAAATCAAAATTTGGCATCAAACCCGAAGATTATAAAATTGAAATCCCTGCACTGGTGAAAGATAAAATTGCGAATCCTCTTGATGTAACTGTAGATATTACCTATAGTCCAATGAAATAGGTGAGGCTCCTTTAAATGATATTTACACGTCACAGATACTGGATCACAGACAATGGTTAAAAAACAAATAAATAGAAACAGATGAAAAAATATATATTAATTATCGGAATACTTGCTATAGTAGCGGGTGTAGGTTTTGGTCTGATGAAATATTTCAAACCAACAAAAGATTTTGCAAAATCGGAAGCTGATTTTAGTGTTACAGCACAACAGCTTTTTACTGAATTTTCGAAAGACGAAAAAAATTCATCAGCTAAATATGTACATAACGATAAAACAGTAGAAATATCGGGAGTCATTCAATCAATTTCGGCAAACAGCGACAGTACAAAAACCATTATTCTTTCGGTAGGTAATCCCGATGGTGACGTCTGCTGTACATTAACCCAAGAAGCTTCTGTTGAGGGTAAACTGTCTGCCGGTAAGTCTATTAAACTTAAAGGACAATGCACCGGATTGCAAGAGTTGATTGCAAAAGAAGTGATACTGATTCGTTGTGCTATTGTTCAATAAACAGATGTCTTTACCGTTCTTGGCTGACGAAGGTGTATTGTTTTATTTCAGGAACTGAATTTATGTTTCAAAGCTGATGCAGCACAACTGATTTCGCAATGCCCGCAAAGTAGACATCGTTTCTCGTTTACAGCCGGAACATAAGGGAAACCATCGTCTCCTTGCAAAAGAATAGACACCGGACAACTATTCACACAAATGCCACATTTTTTGCAAAGGAGTTTATTAATATTGATTAGATTCATTCGAATATAATTTATGTTAATGGTTGGATGAAAACCTCATCATTTTATTGTCATTCTGATTTTATCAACAATTTCTTTTGGTGCTTTTTCGGGACTACCCGAATCGAAAGGAGGTTGTGGGTCATATTCCATAGCAAGCTGAATGAGTTTTGCGTAATTTTCATTAATACTAAACTTAATAGATATAAAGACATATCTATTCCTGCTAAAACTCCGGCTGAAGTAATTATTTTGCCATCTTTCACATATCGTTCGTTTTCGATGATTGCTCCATATTTTAGCAATTGTTCTTTTCTATTCCAGTGAGTTGTTGCTTTCCGATCTTTTAACAATTCCGCCGCACCCAGAAGTAAAGCTCCCGAACATACCGATACTGTCCATTGACTCGTACTGTGTGCATGTTGAATCCAGCTTATGATCTCTTGATTAAGCAATACAGCATCAATACCAAATCCTCCGGGAATCACCAAGATGTCAAGATTCTCAATGTCTGTTAATGAATAATCGGCCGACAGTTGCAATCCTTTACTTTCCTTATATAAACCGGGCTTTACGGCTACCATGTAAATCTTTGAATCTGGTATACTTCATAAGGTCCCGTAACATCAAGGGCTGCATAATTATCGAATAGCAAAATAGCAATCTTCAGGGTTTCCATTTTTTTGTTTTTTAGTTATATAGATTACTTAAAAACAGCTCTCCAACCTTGTTCAAGATTAGTTTCAAATTCTCGTCTATTGAGGTGAAGACGGCGGAAAGCACAACTAAACGAATCTTTAAATAACATGCAGGCATTACAAGACAAACAACCTGATTTTTTACTGCCAATTCCTTGTAACCAACGATTAGGTAATTCAGGTTCACAGATTAATGGTCGTGACAGCGATAGAAAATCAACCTGTCCACTTTTGACAATAACTTCCATGTGTTCAATGTCTCTATGTCCTCCAACTAAAATAATGGGTATTGACAGATTAAGGTCTTTCGTATAATTGTAATAGTAAGATTGTTTTTCAACTGAATCAATATGTGTCCGGGATTCGGGAATCGGCACTGGCAGAAAACCCAGAAAGTCTTCGGTAAAGGCTAAACTATCCCACATTGCACCGCTTAATTCAATAGCATCAACTCCGGTAGATGTTATTTCGGTAGCTAATTCTTTGAAATTATCTTTTGATATTCCTCCAGGAACATGGTCATCACAATTCATCTTTATAAGAATTGGAAATTTGCCCACTTTTTCTCTTGCTTGATTTATTATTTCACGGATAATTTTGGTTCTTCTTATAACATTTCCCCCATATTCATCTTTTCGTTTATTTGTATATGGAGAAAGAAACGAACTCAACAAATAACCATGTGCTGCATGTAATTCAACTCCATCAAAATTAGCATCTTTTGCTCTCACAATTGCATTCACAAAATCTGAAATTACGCTATGAATGTCGAGAGTGGACATTTCTTTAGCTTTCTTTATGAGGATTGGTGAATCAACCGCACTGGGTGCTATACAATCTGCCGAGTTGTGTTCCTGGGTAATTTGTCTTCCTGGATGACAAAGTTGTGCTATTATTGGAGTGTCATGATTGGTTTCGTGAACAATTTTTGTTAGTTTAGTGAGCTCTTCAATATAGGTATCATTATATAGACATAATTGACCTTTTGTTCCTATCCCTTTGGATGAAACACCAAGTAAGCCTGTAATTATCATACCGACACCACCGGCTGATAAATTTTTATATAATTCAAGTATTTGTGGTGTAATTCTACCATCTTCGGTAGCTTGATAATCACAGGTTGCCGACCTGACTAAACGATTTTTTAAAACTAAAGAACCAATTTTCCCTTTAGAATAAATAGAATATTTTTCTCTGTTCATAACTATTTCTTTTATAGCCCTATAAAGATTGTTTTATTAATTCATCAAAACGTGTAATGCATTATTTAAATAATGCATAAGTTAATAAAATTTATTTAAAACGTAAATAAAGTGTTCTAATAATTGCCATACGTATTTATTGAATCTGAATGTTCTTTTTCAACTCATCCCTTCGCGATTGTTTTCTAATAAGCTTTTCCCTTCTTTTCTGAGAAGGGAATAATCCGATGGGAAAGGGGATGAGTGAGGTATGTTTTCGGATATTTAAAAATCAATTATTATTACGTTAGTTTGGTGTGGGCGAATATTGGTCTGCCACTATCCACCATTTGTCATTCTCTTTCACCAATGAAAACATATCCCGTCCACTCATTTCAATGGTTTGTCCATTGACATCGAATGACATTTCAAATCGATAGGTAACAATTGCAAAAAGGTCATTTCCATATAAATCAATTCTAGGGTCGATCTCTTTCCAATAATTGATTTTTGACATATCTGTAAAACTTTTCCATCCGGCTACACATGAAGATTGTCCTTCACGACGAAATTTGTCGGTTGGTGTTATTGCAACCATATTTTTGTGAAAGTATGCTGCGAGTTCTTCAGCTTTATTGTCAACTGTCCACAATTTATTCATTTTAATGATTGTCTGCCAGACTTCTTGTTTAATTTTATTTTCTTCCATAATTATCGAATTCAGTGGTTTTATTTTAAATATTGTTTTTAAAGGAACGGTATCGTTTATTATAAACGACTTTGATTATGACAAAGTAATACATTTCTCAAATTCCACAGCATATTTACTCGGATTAAATTCTATTATTTCATATTCCACCGCTTTATTCCGATAAAAAGGATCTTCCGAAATAATTTCTTTAACTTCTTCAATATGTACTGCATTGCACAGAATGATTCCGCCTGTTCGTGGTACTTGAGCACCCGAACAAATGAATTTATGTAATGAATAATATTTGTCCAGAAAAATTCGATGTTGTTCAACAAACTTGTTTACCAGATCAATACCGTAACTGTATTTTAAAATTATAAGAAACATAATGCCAATAGTTAAGATTTATTTAGTTCATTTTTTATTTAATACGTTTTTGTCCAGTTGTAATAAAGTGCTCTAATAGAACTTCCAGACCTTTCAGTTTGTCATGCATTACATCAGGTGTAAAGCTGTTAATTATACTGTTGCCGGTTTCGTTCATACTCAAAACAGAAAGAGTCCATGTCCAGAAGCTTTTAGAGTCATCATTGTCAGATAGTTCAATGTCTGTTACCACAATTACATTATTGCTAAATCGGGTATATCGAATTGCCTTATTTAATTCGTAACGGGTACAAACCCATGTTTCTTCACCAAAAGGTGGTGTATTTGTTTTAAACACACATAAATCTTCAGCAACTCCCGAATCGGAATAAATCAGGTCGCACTTCCAGCCATCAATCCATTCATATTCCCGAATCGGACATAATAATGGAAATACTATTGATGTCGGAGCACTTATTTCCATTGTGTATGAACTCTTATTCTTTTGAGAGTTGAAACTCTCTTTATTTGTATTCTTTTTAATCATCATATATTATTGAGGTTACTACTTTTGTTATGATATTTTTCGAAAAAGGATATTCATTACGGGTACGGTAACAGCAATTTTATTGTTTTCGATTGTAATTCTATACACCGTTTTTATTTCATCGGGAGTATTCTGTACCAGTTCTTCATATTCCTGTGTCAATTCCCGGGGAATGGTTACTTCAGAATAAAAGACCGATTCGAGCATCATATTATTTTTCTGAAACAGGATTTCCATCTCTTTCCTTGTGTAGTATTTAATATGTCCATCCTCCCTAAGGCTACTGTATTTATTGGCAAAGTCAATGCAATCGTTGTCAAATAATGTTGGATCGGAAATGAAGCAGAATCCATCTTTTTTTAATACAGTTCCGATACTTTTAACCGTTTCTTCGGGATAAGGAAAATGATGGAATGAATATCTACTGAATATTCCGTCGAAACTGTTCTTTTCAAAGGGAAGGTGTATTCCATCAAAGATATTAAAAGTAATATTTTGAAATCCTGATTGTTTTGCTTTTCCCTCATTTAATTTGAGAACCGACTGTACTATATCAATCCCTATGACTGTTGATTCCGGACATTCATGTGAAACGGCAAAAGCCACATATCCCCTACCTGTACCAATATCGAGATACGAAACTTTATTGTGTAGATTACAGGCTGTAAAAATTTCTTGTAACTGCTCCTCATTAGAAGTAATTCTAGCGTACTCCGCTTTTTTCAGATCCTTTTCGAAACGGGTACGGGCTTCCTTAATAGATTGAGATGTTTCTTTTCTATTCATCCATATATCATTTTACGTTGGTTTGATTTTGAAACCAATAAAAATACAAATGGTATTATAAAAAAACAACTATTTCTGTTTGTTAATTCCATTATTTCGACTCTCTCGGACGAAAATATAAAAGACTCATCCCCATATTAATGCTTTGCAATTACTTAAGGAAACAAAGAAACTGAAAGAAATAACAGAGGATGAGTCGACACCCGGTTCTTATAAAATCAAGGTTGTTTGTAGCGAAGTCCACGGACCGGCGAGGGTGGGGTATTTGGTATTGTACCAGCGGAAATACGTATACAGCCGTTTGCCCGAACTTGCCGAGCCTAAAGCAAGGGTAAACGAAGCTTTGGTCGATAGTTCTTTTGTCAGACCAACAGCATCGGCCGAAGCGGGAGCAGTGTCGCCCACCATGTAGGTATATTGCACCGAATCGGCATCTTCGAATATTGCGGCTCTTTCGCCTGTGCTGCTATAGCATTTTATTGTAAGCGAGCCTCCGCCAATTGGTTGCAAGGTTGGAATAACAGGTTCTACAATACTGGTTGTTAACGTGGTATGTGTGCTTTTTTGCAAAACACCGTTGTTGATGTTAAAAATTGCCATATCGGTGATGGTAGCATTGGGCGATGCTGCAATGCGGTCGAGGATATGACAGTCCTGATCCAGTTCCACACATTCGGTTATGATAGCCTTTAGCTTGTCTTTCACCGTGGTTGTGCGACTATTTTTCTTATCGGTATACAAAAGGTGCAATGGCAACCATTTGCCCTCCAGGGCTGTCCATTCGGCTGCCTCTTCCTTTGTTACACCTAAACGATCGGCATTGCTTGGCGTACCTTCCTGAAGATAGCTGCTTGTTTTGGTAATGTAAGGATTAAACTCATCAATACCTCTAGGGATTCTTGTTCCTGTAGTCATAATTAATTACATTTAAACGTTAATACTAAAATTAAAAATTATTGTTGTGAATTTACAATGTGTGTTCGTGCTGTAATATTTTTCAAGCCGTGTATTGCCAGCTATTATTTTTTGAAAAGACTGCGTTTGCTTTTTGGGGCTTTCAATAGCCTCGGAGTTTTGGCTGTCAGCCCATTCTAGGCAAGTGTAACAACTGTTTTTGAAAAACACATTACACTCAACGTGAGCAACCTGATAATAGGAAAAACACTCTAATCCGAAATTGGAGTTTATCTGACCGCGATGTTTTATTGATATAAAATCATTCCCGTTTTTATGAGTGCAATTTTCTTTAATCAATCCTGTCATGTCTTTTTTATTACAAAAGAAGACAATTATCCGAATTGCTATTTATCGAAAATTGACATTTTATTGTTTTATTCTGTACTTTGTTGGTGGTACTCCATAGTATTGTTTAAACAGATTACTGAACGAACCACTGCTTTCGAAACCTACAGTGTTGCATATATCAGTAACCGATGAATCGGTATTTGCTAATAAATCGGCTGCATGTTGCAGGCGAATGGCTGTAAGATGTGCATGGGGAGTTTGATGGAAGTGTTCCTTGAAAAGACGCAAAAAATAATAAGTATTGATGCAGGCAACATCGGCAATATCGTCGAGCGTAAGCTTTTGGGAATACGACGAATCCATAAAATCGCGGGCTGCATGCAGACGTTTATATAATTCCCTGCGGGTCGATGCCTTGCTGTATTTCAGCGTGTCTATTTCACTGCCCACCAGTTTGTTTAATAAAAACAGATAGTCGAGAATGGCATACACCAGATTGTCGATCTGGAGATCGGTTTCCAGAATATTCTGATTGTTGAGCTGTTTCAGCATCCCGAATAATTGGGTTGTCTGATTATCCTGCGGGTAGATGCGTTCAATAAAAAGTTCTTCATAGTTGTTCGATGCCGTGGGATCATCAATCAACTTCGATTGTTCTATAGTATAAGTGTTGGCTATGTGCATCAATTGCTTTTTTTTGAAGAACAGCAATAGAGTCTCTTTGGTCGACGGGGTATCCATCTCGATGCCCAACTGAGCCCCCTTGTTTACCACAAAAAAGTGACCGGCGTCGATGTGGTGCAACTTACGGTTTACCCGGAGCGAACTCCTGCCTGTAACACTTACCGCGAGACCAAACGGGCTGCGATGCGAAGGACAAAAATGTGGTTTTTGCAAGAGAGCATGAAACAGGATATTTTCGGTTTCAATAGCCTCATGCACCTTTACGGGAGTGATGGTGGTGGTCAATGCCTGCAAATCATGTACTATCATTTCGGTTACAATTACTGGTAATAAATGCTGAAATTTAAAAGCCTCTCAAAAAATGTTGTCGATACCTGAATTTTGGGAATCAGTGTCTTGATCGTCCATTTCCCATTCAGTTTCAATACAAATATGCTTAAAATATTTTGAAAAAACAATAGCTTTGCTTACCGTTTTTTTATCAGGCTATTTTGTGGAGCAACAGTTTCACGAATCAGCTTGACGTTCCAAAAAGGTGACCGCACAGTCCAAAAAGGTGACCGCACACTCTAGAAAGGTGACCGCAAACTCTGAGCGGGTGACCGCAAGTTCTAAAAAGGTGACCGCAAACTCTGAGCGGGTGATTTTTTACTCCGTCAAGGTGACCGCAAGTTCTGTGCGGACGCTTTTTTAGAACAAAAAGGTGACCGCACGCTTCAAAAAGGTGACCGCAAACTCCGTGCGGGTGATTTTTTACTCCGTTAAGGTGACCGCAAGTTTCGTAAAGGTGGATTAAAGGTATTTGCAAAATATTTTTATAAAAGCAAAAATATTTTATAAAAAGAGAGATTTTATTTATAAAAACAGTACTTTAGCTATTAGAATTGAGATGGAAAACATTTGATTCTAAACTGTAATTAAAACACAAAAAACAGTATATGTATTTCTATTTGATGAATTTGGTTGCTATTTCTACTTTTTGCTTATTTCCATGTAAATATAATGAAAGTCTAAGTTCGTATAAAGTGAATATGCTCGCAATAGTGCGGATACAGATGTGTTGGTTGCAATGTTAATTAAGAGATGTACTACTAGATGAAATACAAATAAACAGAAACAATATACTTAAACACAAAACGAAGAAGCCGAAAATCGAAAGAGTAGGTATTCATAAAATTTCAAATAAAATGTCAGATAACAAAAAAATTGAGGAAGATGAACTTGCAATTGCAGGCACAGCAACCTTAGCTGCTTCTGCTTTAGGTACAACAGGGGCTGCTGGTGCTGTTATTGGTTCTGTTGCAGCAGGAAAAGCTGGAGTTATTATTGCATCTGTTATTGGCGGACCTGTTGGTTGGGCTATTGGTGGTGCTTTGATAATTGGAGGCATAGCAAGAACTATTGCTGCTAATAAAGAAAATAAATAAATAAATAATTACTTAATATGAAAAATGTTAGTATCGAAATGTTAAATGGATTTGAGAAGGAAGTATATATCAAATCTTTAATTATTGTGGCTAAAGCAGACAATAACTATTCTAGAGAAGAACAACAATTTATTACAAATCAAGCAGAGGTACTAGGATTAAAAGTTGATGAAATAAATATTGATGACCTTAACATTGAACACTTAAAATCCCTTGCAAATTGTCCAAAACAAACAAGAATGTCTATAATTCTTGATAGTATCACCCTTGGATATTTAGACGGAAAATATGATGACGATGAGCGTGTTATAGTAAGAAAGGCAGCAGATTTTTTGAACATATCTCAGGAAGAGGTTAACTTATTAAATGACTGGTATCTTGAACATCAAACTATATTACATAAAGGTCAAAGACTTTTGGGATATATTGATTGATTTTGTTCAACAAAATACTGTTGCTAATATTTTGTATAATTAATGGCAGATAAAGTGTTAAATATCATGGCTTATAGCCCGATCAACCTGCTTGGTGGCTTAACTGGTAACTGCCACGCAATCCGCTTCTGCGTGTAGCTTCCTACGTTGTGTGCAATTATAGGAAACTGTTCCAGTCGATAATTAACAAAAATCAATAACTAAATAGAAGGTAATGAAAATAGTTTCAGTTATAAATTACAAAGGTGGTGTTGGGAAGACAACTTTAACCGCAAATTTATCTGGTGAGTTAGCACTTCGAGGATATAGAGTTTTAATGATTGACCTTGACCCTCAGGCAAGTTTAACATTTTCTTTTATTCGACCTGATGAATGGGAGAAAAACTTAGCACCTAATAAAACAATTAAAAATTGGTTTAGGCCATCAAAAAAAGATAAAAAACTAAAATTTGAGGAATTAATATTTGCACCTGATACAGTTAAGCAATTACTAGTAAATAAGGGTGAATTACATTTAGTTTCTTCCCATCTTGAACTTATAAACGTTGATTTAGAATTAGCGACATCATTAAGCGGAGCCAATTTAAAGCAATCGAAACAAAATTTTTTAAAAGTTCATACAACGTTATTCAAGGGTATAGAACAATTAAAGGATAAATATGATATTGTTCTTATAGATTGCCCTCCAAATTTTAATATTGTAACTAAAAATGCAATTGTCGCAAGTGACTATATTTTAATACCCGCAAAGCCTGATTATTTATCTACTTTAGGTATAGATTATTTGATAAGAAGCTTAAAAGAATTAGTAAGTGATTTTAATGATTATTGTCAAGTTGATGAAGATGATGAAATTAAGCAAATAAATCCCGAAATTATTGGTGTAATATTTACAATGGTTCAGTTTTATGGTGGCAAACCAATTTCCGCTATTAGACCATATATTTCTCAAACAAAAAAGTTAAATATTCCTGTTTTTAAGTCTTATATTCGAGAAAATAAAACTCTCTTTGCAGATGCTCCGCAATATGGTGTTCCTGTTGTTTTAACGGATAAATATCGTACTGATATTGTTGATGAAATAAATGAATTTATTACTGAGTTTGAAAAGAAAGTTTTATAATATGGGGAAAAATACTAACATATATTTAATACAATTTGATAAGTTAACTTCTTTTTTAAAGGGGCTTAATGATATTGAAATTGCTAATTTAGAGAGTGGAAACTTTGAAATAAAAATGGAGTTAGTCAGTAAAAAGGATTATTTGAAAAATTCTCCTTCAAGAGTATTATCTTATGATGAGTTTGCCGCACAACAAATCATTGATGAATTAAATAACTTCAATAATAGAGAAGAAGGATTGAAATTTTTGTTGACAAAATGCTCTTCAAGAATAGACCTTGAATCAATTGCAAGAAGAATGGATATTCCATTTCAAAAGAAAGATACTATTGATAAACTAAAAGAGAAAATAATTGAAAGTAGTATCGGTTTTAGATTGCGTTCACAAGCAATTCAAGGTGGGAATACTAAAGATAATAAATAAAAACAGTGCACAATCGATTATAGTCCCTGTTAGCTTGAGGCAATAATCGGAGTAAGCTTTGTTGCTGAGTAGCCCGAAGGGCTTAAACGTAAATAACCACGGATGCAATCCGTGGGAAATGAAAACGCAGCGACCCAACTCCGAAAGGAGTTGAATAGAATAAAGAAACATAACATCATAAAAAAAACGAAATTGCATTTAATGACAAATATCTATCATAGCTATTCAACCACAGAGTGGTTGGAAAATATTGAATGATATACAACCCTGCATTGCATGCAGGGCTATTTACATTAAATCCCTTTCGGGACGAATCGTAACATATTAAACTAAAGTAAAAGTTTGTAACCAATATGATATACAGACTTTTACATATTTTTCGTTATCAATTCTGCACAAATAATCGCAATGGATATGGGGCGTGTTCGGTGTACACTTTTATTATTTAGATTTGTACAAAAGTAAACACGTAATCATTTACATTA
>Ga0302292_1000792_pt1 | contig 21495 bp, 28 predicted proteins | sample III_Fen_N2_1_FD_194553 | JGI IMG/M metagenome (GOLD analysis project Ga0302292, IMG submission 194553) | Peat permafrost microbial communities from Stordalen Mire near Abisko, Sweden - III_Fen_N2_1 | ecosystem: Environmental > Terrestrial > Soil > Wetlands > Permafrost | place: Sweden: Abisko...
AATCAAAGTTCCGTGTATTTATCCACCATGACTGACAATAATCCGTACCTTGAAGTTCTGAAACTTTTTTCATAGCAAAATATACCTCTCTTGCTTCTTTATTTATTTCATTTCTTGTTTTCATATCTTTTCATAAATAATTAATATTACATTTTTCCTTTGTATGTCATGTCCCCAATTACGGCACATGGCATTAAAAATATCTTCAATCGGTTTGTTGTAAATAAGCAGCGATAAGCATTGTGCGATCGGGCTGTTTATCGGAATTACCGTTTTTTCAACTATCCGCACCAAAATGGGAGGATCATTAATCGTTTCCAGTACAGCTCCTTTTTCTAACCGCAATACCCAGTCATTCTTATACCAGCCATAAGGTACAAGCATTGCCTGTAATTTGCAGTCGGTATATAGATGCTCAATAATTTTGTTGACTTGCATAATACTCAGTTAATCCTCGGCAAATAAATTTCCATATTTTGAATCCCTGTGGGAAGTCGGTTGAATCCAATCGTAATGCTTCCATTCGCATATCCTCGATAAATTCCAGCATTTTGAGTTTCTGACCATTGAGTTTTATATGCTCATTACATTTTTCGTCACCGTAAAAGTAATCCTTAGCTAAATTGACATCAACCCCGATACCATCCTTCACACCTTTTCGGTAATAGACATTGGCGAGTGCAGCAGCTCCAGTTTGGATTGATTTACCTGCAACCTGAGCATCCATTAAAACCTTACCTGCGCTCGCACGTATTTTGATTAAAAACATGGTATTTAGCGCACAGTAAAATTCTAACTTTAACGCTTTTCCATCTTCGTCAAATATGAACTTATACTCGGAAGTTGGGTTATTTTCGTCAAGAAATTGTTGCGACATTTCAGCCGAATACAATTCCGCGCTATCTTTCACGCCCTTGCGATACATATACTCACAAAGGCGAGAGAAACAGCGTAGGACGTTGTATTTGTTAGGGATAGGGTGTAAGCTCATAAAACAGGAGGTGATACAAAAATCAAATTACTTGGCAATACTTCTATAACCTTACCATCTGGCAATTCAACAAGTGCAACTGTATAATTTCCGAATCCTTCATTCGATTCTTCCATTGCAGATGCCCATTGGTGAAATATGCCTTCACGCGTAAAATCAGTCTCCCAGCAATTTGTTCCATCTTGAATTACAGTAAGGTGAAATTCCGTTTTAGAAACTTTTATCGCTGGAATCCATTTTCTAAATAATACTTTTCTCATTTTTACTTTTCTTTTAATTCCCAACCATTAAGTCGGTACGTTTCTTTTTCTGCTTCTCCTTTTGTAAAATACGGCTCTGGTAATTTGCGCCCATAGGATGAAGTACCTATATATTCCATCTCAAATATATACCAGTTGTACCCCATCCTGTCGTAAATGTATTTAGGCTTGCTGTCGGGCATGGTTAAAGTTTATTAATTTCGCCTTTAGCCCATTTTTTGAATCCGCTAAATTTAGCCAAGATGTCTTGAACGAGTAAATCTGAATCCTCACCAATTGGCGTGCCCATTACAAACCCATCAATCCATGCGGTGAGCTTTTCTTTCTTGGGTGCTTTTTCAAGTAGAAGCTTTGCATTTTCTTCGTCTTGTTTTTTCACCATCTCTTTCCGGTCAAACTCCCATTGCAATTCTGCGCCTTTTTTCACTTCGGCAAGCTCTTTCGCATATTCAGTATCTGGCATATTTCGCATTTTATCGTAATCACGAATAAACACGATATATGGGCGAAGTTCTTTGTCGCGAGATTCGAGTTTTGCTACTCGTACTTTTTCGGCATCTGCTGTAGCTTGTTGTTGCGCAATAATTTCGTCTTGGCGTTTTTTCTCGGCGGCAGTTTTTTCTTCTGCTGCAATCCGGGCATCATTCATAATTTTCGCATCTTTTACCACTTGCATTTCATAAGCCACTTGTTTCGCTTCTTCTGCGGCAATTTTTGCATCTGATTCGGCTTTTTGTTTGGCAAGTTCCGCAGCAGCCTTCTCCTGTTCGATGCGGAGAATTTCAGATTGTTTTTTGATTTCAGCTTCTTTCTCTTCCGCAACTTTTTGCAAACGTTCTTTTTCGGCAAGTTCGGCTTTTTTGAGGTCGGAGATTTCTTTGACAATATCCTTAACGTTTAAATCAAACGTAACGTTTTCTAAGTCGCAAAGGTCTTTGTAACTGTAACTTATCTCACCGTACTTAAAGTTTTCATTTAAGTATACCAACCCAGTTCCAGCCAAAATTTCAAACCTTTGTTGGTCACGTTGCTTGCGAATTTCTGCCAATCGTACCTTTTCTTGTGCTTCTTTTTCAGCCCAAATAGCATCTTCTTTTGCCTTGACCAATCCAGCTAAAAATACATCAAACGATGCATCGGACATGTATTCAATTTCTTGGCGGGTAATTTCAGGAGCGACAGAAGCAAGTTTTAATAAGTGCGTTTGTACCTTTAACTCATGCTGTTCAACTTCGTAACGTTCAGCAGTTTTTTCTTTGTATTCAGCCGAAAGTTCAATTTCTTTGAATAGGATCTGCATAGTCTGTTTTGCTTTCAACCAAAGTTTATCCTCGGTTTGATATGAAAGCATTTTATCCTGTACTTCATCTCGCTTACCATTGAACACTTTTTCGGCAGCAAGTCGGGCGTTTTTAGCATTCAGTCGAGCTGTTTTAGCTAAGTTCATACCCATTTTATCCGATGGGTCTTTTACGACGATTGAATCAACTTGATTTTTCCAGTCCGCTGTGCCAGAGAAAATCTGTGTTAATACGTTATTTACTTCTGCACGTTTCTCTTCGGAAACTTTAAGTGCGATTGCCTGCACTTCTTCGGGAAGGACTACGACTGGTAGGGTGGTTTCTGTTTGTTTCATTTTGATTTGATGGTTATTTGTAATTCTTCATTTTTTAATGCGAAAAATAGGTTTTGAAGTTGGTGTAGATAGTTAGGAATACAGCAAAATACACCAAAGTCATAACCAGAATGGGTGAAGTTTTCATCTAATTCAGTTTTTGTATTAAATGTTACCGCACCTAATTTTTCATGTTGATATTGACCAATATCCACACATTCAAACCCGCACCATTCCGTTATGACTTCATGTGTTATGACTATTGGACAAACCATTCTTAATTGTAGATCGATACAGGGAGCCTCCCGCGTGTAAAATCCGGGTTTATAATTTTCGTACATTTTAACCGATCCGTTTTTGCACACCGATATATCATCGACCCTAAAAACAAATCCGCTAGTATCAGTAAGATAGTTCCCATGTCTTAATTCTTCTGCTTTTATCATATTTCAATTTTTAAAACATTAATCATTTCTAAATCTTTACCTGACTTCAGATACGCATCGGCATATCTAATTCGCTGTTCGATAGTCCGAATTTCAACAATAAGTTCATCCCTCGAAAATTCAAATAACAACCCTCGTGTCGGGTCGGTAACGCTTCGTAAATCCCAAGGATTATCATCAATTTGTGGGAGATATTTCAGTAGGAATATAGTTTCGACATTAGGATAAGCAAGTAATTGCGCAGCCATTTGCCAGATATGCTCCTTTTTTGCCATATCACGCTTTGTCATTAAGTCTAATGTTGGTGAAAAATAACGAACTGTATTTTTGCGACCAACAACACATTTTACTTCGACAAGGGATGCTATGTTGCGCTTTATATAATTATCGTAAGTTACATTCTCCACATCCCATACACCATTCATCACAAACGCATCAGGACTAACTCCGAACATCAAATCAGGATACGGTTCCTCAAATACCTTCTCAGTAAAATCGCTTTCGCAATGCAAGATATTTAATTCAGGTTTATTAGACCGAATCCACTCAATACCATAAGGTTCATTTTCGATTCCAAGTTGCATTGGTCGTGCATAAACTGGTGGTGTTGGTTCTCCTGTCAACCTTTGGTACTGCAATTCGTAAAGGTAGTCGATATTACCTTCAATCCATTTCCCACTTGCTGACATTAATTTATCAGCGTTTGATGCGGAAAATTTGCCTACTTTATGTAAAAACCATTCACGTTCTTTAGTTTCCATTTTCTTATGGCGTTAATAGTTTCTTTTCCATTTCTTCTGATACATCCGCAACCGCTTTTAGTTCAGCCATTGTATGAGTTTTCAGGTATTCAACCGTTTTGGCTAAGTCGGCATCGGTTACTTTCGGTTTCACTTTTACTGGCTCGGCAGGTGCTTTTGCGGGAAGTTTTGAGATTCTCAGTCCAACCGTTTCCCCACCATCTGTCACATCCTTGCATTTTTCCTTGGTCAATCGGACAGGATAATTTTTGAGTTCGTCAATGTTTTCATTCCCAGATAATTTGAACAACCTCTTGCGGTTGGTTGGATTGAGAATCATCGGCAAGGTCGTGTAGATATTCGGCTCAAAATATGCGACCCAAACACTTTTTTCGGAACGTCCGGCAACTTCTTCTGATTCCTTAAATTTTATTTCTCGGATAACTATGTAGGGAATATCGTTTCCCCCAGGAAGCATTTCGCATCCACTGTGCGTAATTTTCGATCCAGTTCTGTAATGTGTCATAATTTACTCCTCTTTTAAGTAATAATTATTTTTATACAATCGTATCTTAATCCATTTGGATTCATCTTTCAAGTCCTTATCAGACCACGACCGAGACATTTTATTTAGTTCTCGGTGCTGTTCTGACGAAACCAACTCCCCACTTTTGGAGAGTCGGTTTATTTCTGTTGCGAGTTCGGTTCGGGTCATGGCTTTTTCTTCTTTTTAAGCGTTTCCAATTCGTTAACACTTTCAACCGTTTGGTCGTGCATAACCTTATCTTCGGCAAGAATGATCGCATCGGATATAGTGTTTTGCCTCTCCACATCCTTCACTCTTGCCATCCTTTTAGCAGACCGTTCAATTATCCTGTAAAATTCAGTTACCAACTTTGCATCGTGAAACATCCACGCTGTCAGATATTGCGCCCGGACTAATTCGGTCAATTCATCCATACATTTGTTTGCGACAAGGTAATTTACCATTCCTGCTTCAAATGTAGTTGAGGCATACCATACTCCCCATGTTTTACTTGCGGATTCAAGATGGACGAAATCAGGTTCGATGGTTACACGATAAATGACTTCTTTGTCCCTGAATAATTCGATAATGTTTGCTTTTTGTTTCTTTTTGAATAGTGACATATTATTTTGAGTTTGGTGATTTAATTTTATCTAGCTCGACTTCTGCTTCTTGCGCTGTTTTGAATATAAGTCCATCTTTCATCCGACGTTCATCGACACTATGCTCCGCCCATGTACTATTAATAGTTATTATTGAATAGTACCTTTCGTTGAGTTTTGGCATCCACTTTTTCTCCCTTATCTTATCCGTGTCGAAATCGTATTCAAAACCAAGTTCGGAAAGTTCGGCTTGGAATTGGGTGGGAGTGAGGATTTGAATAATGGAATAGTCGGAGTTAAAGGCTAATGATGTATTTGACCCAACCATGTTCTGATTGTAAATATAATCCCCTTTATTTTTTATATTGCCAAACTCGCTTTTCCCACCATGCACGAAAAGTAGCTCCCTACTATTAACATAAGATATAACCTTCACACAATCCCCCACTTTTGGCTCAACCTTCAAATCCTCAATGCAAAGTTTTTCTGCATTCCATTGTTTACCGGCTTTGGCGAGGGCATCGAAAAGGAGTTGGGCTTCGGAAGGGGTGGCAAGGCGATGAGGTTCATTCCACCAATTGTAATTACAATCGCAATTCGCATCCCCATCATCGTACAATCTAAAGTGACAAAGATTACTGTCATCTGGGCCGTGCCTTTTCAATAAAATAATAGCCCTAGCACATTTAATTATATCCCCATTCTTAAACTCAACCTCAACCTTCGCTTTTTCAAACTTCGTAATAATCATATCTCCATCTTGTTCGATAGAAATTTCGGTGCAACCATCAGGAATGCGAAATGTTTGTTTTTTCATACTTCTTTTATTTTTCTAATTAATAATCGCTACAAAGATAATACATAACACTCAACTTTGGTGCTACAAAATTATTTATTTATGATTTATTATTATATCTTTGCCCACAATGAGTAAAATACGCCCATATTTACAGAAAACTATCTGGACTAGGAGAGCATCTTCGGATGTTTACTTTAAGCCAGAAGTCGCTTCATTCCTCCACACACAGGAAATGACCTTCGACATGGCTAATGTATATAGAATGACTCAACAGGATTTTATGGATGAGCTTCACCCTTCATCTCATAAAATAAATAGCGTCAGGTTTAGGTCGATGCGCGTCAAAACTAAATACAACGAAGCTACTCAAAAGCATGAATTTGATGGTTACGAAGATGTAGAACGTGTATCTATTGGTATTCAAGAAGCAGATAGACGACACAAAGTTACGCATACGTTTGGCAGACCTATGTGGTTCGGTGCTGAAGGTAAGGATGAAAAGAATAGCGAGCTTGTGACCAATTTCAATATGTATTGGAATATGGCAGGTATGACGGATGCGCTATCTGTGTGGGGTAAATCTCTATTCGGAACTGCCGATGCTGCAATTTACTTGTACAAGACAGAATCCGGCGATATTCAATATAAAGTATTTTCATACGAAAAAGGGGACGTGTTTAATTATACTAAAGATGAAAATGGGGATGATATTTTCGTAAGAATGATTAAGGTCGACAACATCCAAACCGTTGAAATATATGGAAAAACACACGTTGACGTATGGGTTAATAATACTCAATCAAAAGATGTTTTGGACATATTTAATCGGGTAGTGCAAAAGCTTAAAGGAAGAATAATCACAAGCTCAGAAGATGGATTTGACCAAATATCCCATACAGCACACGGATTAACTCAATGTCCAATAATGTACTGGCGTTTACCTGATGTAATTTGGGGTAACGGACAAGATGTATTGGAACGTATAGAACGTATATTATCCGACCTTGGAGAAAATAATAAATATTACGCTTATCAAATTCTTTTTATTGCTGGTGCTGTAATGAACCTTCCTGCTGTCGGAAAGATGGGCAAGGTTGTTGCCAGTAAATCAACCGATGGAAAAGCTGAAATACTTAGTCCCGCAAACGCAAGTGATACATTTACACTCGACCTAAATACAAACTTTGAATTACTGTGGGAAACGCTTGGAATGGTAGTCTTAGACCCGAAAGATTTAAAAGGAGGTGACTACTCAGGTGCGTTTATCAAGAATCTATATTGGAGAGAAGTACAGTGGAGCACCAATATGATTGCTGAATTACGACCTGCATTTACGAAGTTGATTTCAATTTTTAAAGAATTGGTTTCAATAATTGAAAACGACAAAGGGTATAATAAAATAAAAATGACTTTCCAACTTACTCCATTTGTGCCTAAGAACGAACTTGAAGAAGTTACCATGATAACGACTGCTAAAGCTGCTGGGTTAACATCTGTGCAGACTGGATCAGGCGAATTGGATTTCAACAACCCTAGAGAGTTTGAGAGATTGCAAGAAGAAACTGCGAAAAAAGCGGAAGCAGATGCAAAGGTAGCGGAAACTAAAACGCCCGTGATAGCCAATACGCCGGCAGCCGACCCACTATTGAAGATAGACAATAAATTAAAAACTAAATAAAAACACAATGAACCACCAACCACCAAAACCAAAAAAACTTATTGTAGCTATTTTTAACTACAATCACAACGAAAACGCCCAGCGGTTAAAGGAAATTTTTCAGCCGTACTTCCCGACTTACATTTTCGATTCAGGGTCTTCTCCTGAATGTCCGAACGCCATCCATTATGAAAACATCTACTACGGTGGCATGCTTAATGAACTTATTAAAAAAGGCAAGAATTATGAATGGTGTTGCCTAATCACATCGGATGTAGAGATTGCTGACGAAATGGTGAAAGCCATTCCTGAAAGAATGATGCAGGTGTGGAATAACCCACAAGCAGGCAATTATCAACCATCTTGTGTTCATCAGGGGCGTTCACATGACTATGGATACAATAAGTCCACTGGAAACTTCCGTTCCGTGCCCTACTTTGAAGGGTGGTTCCAAATGTTTAGGACAAGTTTGGGATTTTCGGTGGACTTATCTTTAAATCGCATAGGTTGGGGAACTGACCTTTACTTGTGTAAGCGCGCACGAAACAAAGGACTAATAAATATAGTCGATGATGCCGTAGCTGTATTGCACCCAAGAGAAACTGGATTCAGTAATTATGAAGCTAATCAGCAAATGTTGGCATGGAAAGCGACTCTACCTGATTTTGAAAACCAAATTAAAACCGGTATCGGTATAATCTGTTACGAGGGTACTGAGCACTTACGGGAGATCATAGAGGAGATCCGTGATGAGGTTGACCACATAGTATTGCTTTGGTCAGATAAAAGTTATATGGGTAAAGACTGCGACCCAATGGACAAGGATGAGACGGACCGACTTATACTCGATGGGCTGGTTGACAATATTATCGAATTTCCAGTTATTTCTTACGTCCCTCCTCGTGAACAAGAAACCATCCGACGTAACCAGGGACTTGCATACTTCCAATCTATCGGAATTGATTATGCTTTGATTATGGACTCAGACGAGTTCTACCATAAAAAGGAGTTTCATTCAGCAAAAGAGGTTGTACGACAATGGCTGCCACAAGCTACATATTGCTATTACAAAAATTACTACAAGTATAAAAACTGTGAGCTTCAGGATGATTGCTTTCCAACTCCGAGAGTAGTTCCATTCTTGTGTCATACGTCACAACGGTTCAAGTTTGATATTCCGTTCGCAAATCCGTCCGACCCAACACGTAGGATGTGGACTCATTGTAATATATTCTTCCAAAAGGAGCAAATTACAATGCGTCACTGGAGTTGGATACGGAAAGATATTCGCAAAAAGATTTTAAACTGGTCCAGTATAGATGTATTCCCGAAACACGAAATAGACGAAATGATTGATTATTTTGAAAAGTTCGATGTAAATCAAACAGTGACGAGAATACCGCACAAGATTTTAAAGAATAAGGTTGGAGTAAAATTTGATGAAGATGGCAGAAACGAAGATACACGAATTTGATCCGGTAATATATCCAAGAAAATTATGGGTATGTGTGAATGCTACCAAGGAGAGTTTATGTACCACATTTGAATTTGACGGAACTGAAGCTGGAATCGAGGAATCTTTAAGGAAAAATTCAGCAGCAGTTTGTTCGGTTACTCGAATATCGGATGATTCTGTTGGGGTATTGGTATTCACAGCACATAAGGCATGGCTAATAGGTTCGGTTATAGCTCACGAATCTGTCCATGTAGCAGATTACTACTTTGAAGGACTAAGTATGACAGCACAGACGTTTGAATGCGGTAACGAGCCATACGCATATCTTGTTGGTTGGGCTGCAAAATGTATTAATCAGGCGAGAATAAGTAAATAAAAACTAAAAAAAATAAATATATGCTAACCACCCTAGGAAGAAATAAACCAAACGGCAAAACTGCCGCAGTAATTGAAAATATAGACGGCAGTGTCTACCTGAATACCTACAAACAAAAGAACGGAATGTCCGACTTCTCTAGTTTAGTTGAATCCGTATTGTTAGACGATGCAAGAATTAATTCTATTGTTGAGTATTACAATAGACTAAAGTAAATAAATTATATATTCTGGTTTTTCCATTTTTCGTACCCAAGTTGCTTGTGAAAGTAGTTTGGGTATTTTTTATATGTTAAAGTTTCGATGAATGTTTGGAAAATAGAAAAATGTGATATATCTTTGTGGCATCAAAATTCGTTTGATGTTTATTTGAAATTTCGTAAGACGAGGGGGCGGTTCCCTCCAGCTCCACACAATGTCAGTTATTGTAGCTAACCTGTCGCTTTAGTACAGTTCAATGTGTTTATCGAGCATGGTCGGTTTAAGGGGCTGATATAGTTATTGATTACGGACAGAGTAGGGTAGAAGGAGAATTTTGTTAGCTATAAAAGGCAAAACTATCAACACGTTTAATGCACCGCTTAGAGCAGTAGCGTAAGACCGCAAGGGAGCGAAATCCACGAACATCAGGGTGAAAGTCCCTGTTATTTGAGACTTAAAGTATTTTTGGAGGTTGAATCAAACATAGCGGTTGTCATTGTCTTGACTACGATACGGGGATGTTTGCAAATAAGAATATGTTATACCTCACTAGATTTAGTAACATATTTGGAGTATGGTTGATTCGTAATATTCATAACCATATTTGCGAAAACGACTGACACCGATAATTCGGTAAATGGGACGATAGCTTAATAGGCAAAGCAGCGGACAACTAAGCCGTTTATGTGGTTCAACTCCACGAGTTCCACAATCCACAGAGCAGAATCAAAGCGTTGAGAGTTCAAGAGTAAAACACGCCCAATATGTAAATAGGCAGAAGGGAACGGAAAAGCACGGTAAGGTAACACAAAGTAAGGTAGGTGCATTAAAGGTGAATATGGTAGAATTTGAGCTAAAATTCGATGAACGCAGCGAGTAATCGCAAAAGAAATGTCGTAAGACGAGCCCCACACTGGGTATTGCAGTGTGGGGTTATTTTTTACCATAAACATATAATTTCCTTAAATAAATATAAAACGTTTGGAATATAAAGAAATGGGTTGTATCTTTGTGGGGTAAAAAATAAATACAACAAAAAAATGAAAAAATTTAAGAAAGGCTATTTTAATAAATTAATTAAGAGGGAAACGATAAAAATTAAACCTGCTTCATCATCTCCATTGAATATGGTAGATGCACCACTTTTTGCTTCGAGCGTAGGGGTTTTAAGGAGACTCTATCCAATTAATTCAAAATAAAGCTATATGACAAAACAAGAAGTAATCGAATTAATTGAAGCTGGACAAGAAGTCAAAACAGTTACCGATGCCCTTGGATTTTACACATTCTACATAGAATCGATGGGTTTAGGCTTATGTGCATATCACCACAGTAACGCCGATATGTGTAATGGAACTTGGTTTCAGGTGCAAGAGAATGATGAAATATTAAATATAATTTTAACACCGCAATAAAATGGAAGGTACACTTATAAGGCTTAAACGCAAAGAAAACATTGACGGAAGAACTGATTCCGAAGTAGCCGATGCAATGATACAGAGTATGGCAAAGCAACTTATCGCTGATGGTTATTTGAGGTTCTGGAAATCCGAAGGTAAAATGGAAGCTGAAATGGACATCGCGGACGATACTTTAAGATTACCTGCGTGGGGTAGAGAATTATGGAATCCGTACAGTAAAGAAGAAACGGGAAGTGAAGCTGTTTGGAGAAAGAATAAATAATAAAATAAGAGCATCCTAACCCGATGCTCTTTTACCACCCAGAATATAAACCAGCATAGTCGCTTTCGTTAAACTCAACCTAAACCTCTTTCCTCTCTTTCCCGTCCAACACAAATATCACACGCTATATCAATGTCGAATGGTGTTTATCATCTTGATTATTAATTATTAATTATTAAATTTAAAACAAAATTATTATGAAAACAACTTGGAAAGAATTTATTGAATGGGCTATACCCAATGAAATTGAAAGAGAAGCGTTTCGAGTATTTGTAAAGAATGCGATTACTGGAGTCTGCAACGATAAAGCGATGTTATTGTTCGGAAGTGGAGCTAACGGTAAAAGTGTATTAGCCAATTTGCTTTGCAATATAGTTGGAGAGTCTGGTTTTGTAGATAGTGGCTGGATAAGCCGTTCTTTGCCGTTAATAGAAGGAACACGTATCATGTTTATTGATGATGGTCTTAATGGGTTGGTCAACTATGATATTTTGGAAGGCATTATTGATAAGTCACCAATCTATATTGAGGGTCATGGAGAATACGCACGAGTATTAACAGATTTTCCGAGTATTATTATAGTTGAAAATAAATTACCAAAATTCGATGGTGTACTAAGTAGGTCATTTATCATAAATATGCCAAACATTCCAGAGAAGCCAAATCCACAACTTTTATCGGAGCTTATTGAGGATTTAGATACGATAAAAGAATGGTTTTTAGCATAAAATAAAATAAGAGCATCACCCCCGATGCTCTTTTACCACCCAGAATATAAACCAGCGTAATCAGATTCCGTAAACTCGACCTCAATTTCTTTTCTTGCCTTACCATCAAGCACAAATATCATACGATATATCAATGCATCCATGTAGTCAGGAGAATATCCGAATCTATCCTTAAATTCGTCTTTTGATTTATAGTAAAATTTATTTCCTTTCATTGTTCTGCGAAATTCATCGGACTCCTCTATAAAGATATTAAGTATTTCCTTGCCGCTCTTCTTCTTGCCATGAGGAAATAATCTATCTTTATCAACTACACATGATATTTGGCCAGTTTCAAGCATATATTGAGCCTTTCCCATTAATTGTGACCTAACGTTATAGTACAATTCCATCGTTACTGCATTGCCTGCCTCATCGTACTCTTGTATGGGTCGCATATTCGATGTTATTGGTCTACCATCCGTATAACCTTTAAGGTAAAAGCCAATCCCAGTCGCATCGAATGACATATTTTGAATTGGCACTTTATAATTATTAAGCGTTGCTTTTATCCATAATTCCAATTCTTTAGGATCTCCCTCAAAGTTTTCGACAGCAATTATAGTCAACTCTTTCCATATAAATAAAACGCAATTATCACCACCTCCTGCAACATCTAATGATGCATACATCGTTTCGCCCGGCTTATACGGATTAGTCCATATATCTTTTACCATTTGGCGAGATACCATTGCCATTCCTTCAGTTTCGGCATTCCAATCTTCATCAAATAATTTTCTAGTTTCCGTATCCCCAAGATTAAAGATGTTTGCTGCGTGTTTCCCTTTCGTAGCAGATAATAATACCATGTTTTCGGACATCTTACAAGGTCTGAATGTAATGCTCATTACAAAATCTTCGGCTACCATACCTTTTGCTTTTAAATCCTCTGGCACTATGATGTGAGCCTTTTGCATAACTTCTTCTCTTGTGTCTCCCCATATTATATCCTTAACCGAGTCCCCACCGATTTTCGCATAACGAACCTTTTCTATCCTCTCAGGGATTACACGTCCATTTTCGTCAATCCACCAGTCAATCAACTGACGAGTAAAGTGGTGTGAATTGGTGTTAAATGTCATTATAAATTTTGGCGGTACTTTTGAGCTATCACGATTTCGACTTAATAGGTAGTTTATAATTTTCCAATCATGGTCTGTCGCTTCATCTATAAATATGGCTGAGTTTTGAAAGTTCTTGAATTTTTCTTGTGCATCGAAATAACCCTTTTCTGTCTCTGCCGAAAAATTAGCGTGAGTAAAAGTAACCGATGTTCCCCATATCGGCCATGAGAAAGTAGGGTTATCGCTGCCTGTAAATTCTGACCCGCCAAAATCAAAAACTCTTTTAGCATCGTCTATAATTGTTCCAGAACCGCCCTTAGTTGCTATAAGTTGTTTTTTTACAATAAGACAACCATATCCCTTTCTGTGAATACCATCCAATGCTTTTAATAGGAGCCCCAAGGTTTTACCCCCACCTGGCTGCCCACCCAGTAGTATAATGTCGGCAGGAGAGGTGAACATAAATTCCTGCAATCCCTCTTGTGGAATATAGTCTACATTATCTCTGACTTCAACTCCATTGACAAAAACCTTACCCGCTTTTTGTACAGTACCTTTTTCTCGTATTACCTTCGGATATAACTCCGGCCACTCAGCAAACTTATTTTTCAGAATTATCATAAATAAGAAATTTTCTACAAATATAATACAAAATTTGCAGATACATATTTTTTGCAATATATTTGCCACCTATAATACCACGAAACACGTAGTATGCTCAAATTAAACTAAATAGAAACCCTATGAAGTTCACCGCTTTAAACGCCAAGGAAAGCATCCTTGCAAAATTGGGAAGCACCCGAAAACTTAGTGACCGAAGTATTGATGAAATGATTGTAAATGCGATGGCATTTGCTAGTGAAGAAACAGAGTTAGCAGACTTTTTAAAGAATGCAGAACCGATGTTTGTAACCGCTAATGGAAATCTTATCAAAGAACAATCAGATTTTGTCAAAGATTGGGAAACTAAAAACCCGAAACCAGCAACACCGGCAGCAGTCCTACCAGTAACACCTACAGGCGGATTAACAGCCGAACAGGTAGCAGCAATTGTAACTAAGTCACTTGAACCATTTGCATCAAAGCTTGGCGAAATTGATACACAGCGTACAACTGAATCTATTTTTACTCAGGCGCAAAAAGCATTTCTTGGCACAAACAAGCTTGATGAAACAAACGAGCGTGTAAAGCTTATTAAGGAACGTGTTTTTTCAACGGTGAAAGCTACTATCGGGAAGGATTCAAAAGTGGAAGATATTACCGCTACCATGAAATCCGAATTTGATGATTTGGTGAAAATTGCAGGAGTTGATACTCCTTACATTCCAGCCGAAGCATCAGGAGGACACGGAAACGCGGATGATGCCCAATTTGCAGGAGCAATTAAAACGCTCCAAGGGTTAGGCAAACTTCCTACACTAGAACCCGCAAAAACAAATTAGTATTAACTTAACAAATTAACAAAACATGGGCTTTTTAAATCTAGGAGGTTTTGATGTAAACGCATCTGCCTCTCAATCATTCGGTGGGTTTATCCCCATATGGATGGCACAGGAAGATATAGGCGTTTTACCAGGTGGAGGTCAGCTTGCAGCCGAATATCTGGTTGCGAATACTATAATTCCAGCAGGAACACCTATTTACCAGGCATCCATTGGTGGAGTACAAATTCCGCTTGAAGTTTTTGAACTTACTGCTGATGTTTCTACTGCCGATACTAATATTACCATTAAAAAAGGTAATCTTGGAACAGTACCAACATCCAGTCATATATTTATGGTAGCACCCGCATCAGGTATAACTGGTAAAGCTGCTGTAAATACAGCCGTTGCTATCAACGCATCGGGTTACTACGATGTAAGTATTTCTGCAAATGCAATTGGAGCTGCAACTGCCGGTGATTATCTGGTATTTGGCGCATCTGCTAATGCTGCTGCTATTATGAAAGCACCCGCAAATGGGCTACTTTTGCATGATTGTGTTATTGGTATAGGAGCTATCGCAGCACACCTTACGATTGTATGGGATGGTGAAGTATTGGAAGATCGTATTCCAACAGTTCCCGCAAACATCAAGGCTCTATTGCATGATATCAAATTCATTAAAGAACTATAGCCATGAATACTTACCCAACCGCAACATACGACTTATTGGCTGGCGCACTAGGTGTGAACAGCGCATATAAACTCCAAGGTTTCTTGGATACTGTGATGGCAAGCAAATACAATTCCGCACAATGGGATGGTTTTAGTTTTGCTCCGGCAATGCAACTCGATTTTACTTACGAGCAAATTCAGAAAGAGTTGAATCTTTATAAAATGGCAACTTACGTGTCTAACGATGCCGATGCTATTCCTGATGGAACAAAGGGATTTACCCTATCAACAGGTAAAATTCCTCGTCAGAAAAAAGTTCAATTTTACGATGAAGATTCTTGGCGTAAACAAGCAATTCTTAATCAAATGTATGGTGCTGCGGCTGATTCCGCATTATCAAACGCACTTGCTGAATTGTTCAATAGAGTTGATTATTTGATTGGTGGTCATACAATGGCTATCACTTATCAACGTCACCAAATGGTATCTGCTCATCAATTGGAACTTACCAATACAAACAACCCTCGTGGTATTAAAGATGTTTTCTCTGCTAACGTACCTGCTGCCAATATAACTACGTTAACAAGCACTAAACGTTGGTTTACTACCAATACGAGTGGAGTATATACAGTAGACGGTGCTGCAAGTAATCCAATTCAGGACTTGACAGATATGATTTATACTGCTGAACTGAAAGGTATTACTGCTAAACACTTTGAAATTGACCGCTTATATGCCCGTCAAATTGCCAATCATCCAAAGATTATTGCTGCAATCGGCGCATATTTGTATCCAATGTCAGAAACAGTTTCGCAAGCAGCCGCTACCGGTTTAATTCAACTTGAAAAGAGAATGCAGATTCTTGGAGAAATCTTAGGATGCCCATTCACTTTGATTGACAGTATTGTAAACACTGAAAAGACGGTGAAAACGAATAATGTGTTGACACTGGAAGATACTCAAATCCGGTCATTTGCAGATAACGTTATCGTTCTTGTACCAGATGGACAATTGGGAGAAATTTTAGCTGTTCAGCCTTTTGCTGCTACAGGTGCATTATCAACCGCTTCTTATTACGGTGGTAGATTACTGATGACTGTAACCGCTGATCCTAAACGCAAGATTCAACAGTTTGATACGGAAATGACTACTTTGTTAGTTCCTGACAAACCAAAATTCATGTGGTACTTACACCCTTACGCATCGGCTTAACCTATGACAATCAACCAATATCTACAGGCAACTCTCACTAATTTCACTTTTTCAGACGTTTTTATTGAAAAAGCATTACTGAAATATGGAATTACAAGTGGCGCAGATGCCGCAGATATTGGTGAACGGGAAAGGGATTTAAGCGAGGCAGAAATGTGGGATGCTGCTGCCGGATTTATTTCTGGCGGCGGTGGATTGGTAAAGATTGATAACAGGAGTGTTGGAAATTCTTCTTTTTCTGCAACTCAAAGCGACCGTGCTGCTTGGCGTAGTAAGGCGGATGCATTGAGAGCTAAATGGGGAGAAGTTTCAGTAGATAGTGGAATTATTTATGATGCATCTAACTTATGGTAATAGATAGCTCTATATTCTATCCTGACACTTGCGTAATATCAAGGTTCGATGGATCAATCAATGCAAGTACTGGAGACGAAATTCCTACTTCTGTGTATTCAGGAATATGTGGGTTTAATTTAAATCATACCGGAGATACTGCATTGAATGGATTAGAATACACAAGTGCCCCAAAAATAATCATACCGACCTACGATGTACTATTCAAGGTTAACGATACCGTTATTGTAACTTGTTGGTCAGGGAGGATTATTAAGGGGACACTTAAAAATTATGATCCGTGCAATTATCCGGGAATGACAGGTGCAACAATTTGGTTGAAACAAGGACAAGATGAGTAAATTTTCTGCACAAAATGCATCTATTGTCGGTTCTAAAATGAACGGAGGTGGTTACTTTGCCAACATCCAGAAACTTCGATTAGTAGCCGATGAAATAATGCAAATTGGCAGAGAGTCGATACCTTACGATACTGGAAATTTAATGGACAGTACGGGAATTGGAATTTATATAGATGGAGTCTTAATTGATTTCAGATATGAAAACCAAGCCAATGTACCGCAAACATTTCATGGACAAGTAGTATGGGGAAAAGACAAACTTGACAAAGCATTAACTCTTGGAGCATCTATTTATAATACTGGCGTTTGGATAGTGCTGTTTTCTACAGTTCCTTATGCAATATATCAGGATAGATTAAGTGGGTTCTTTACAGACGTAATGAAATCAAATATGAAATACCTTGTTTTATCTCAATTTAAAACGAAATTATGAGCGCAGTTCCATTAAATATAGATGTATCAACTCCACTAAGAACCTTGATGGCTTCTGCCGGTGCTGATTGTTCGATTTATGTAAATGGCGGATTACCTAGTTCTGGATTGCCTGCTTCGTTTATCTTAATTGAGCCAAACGGAGGAATTAAAACCAACGCTAGTAAATTCGGAAATGCATTCTGCGTTTTATCAGTTTCGATTTATGTTGCATTACTGTCGAATGGCGCAGTTAACCCGACCAAAGAAGATATACTTCTTGGCAAATTTCAATCACTGTTTCAGTCCGTAATAAAAACCACAGTGGGGTCAAATCATTTTACCTATGAACTTTCGGCAAATCCAATGATGTATTCAGGGAAAAGTCTAATTTCAGGGTACTCAACAAAAATATTAAACGTAAATTGTTTTATAAACTATTAAAAAATTAAAATTATGGCTAATACAATTGGATATTTTCATACGACGCTCGACGCTATCTTCAACGGAGTAGGCGATGTAGTAACGTTTGATACCGTAATAGATGCATCTTATGGTGCATTATCACTCTCCGGTCTTGCCAATGGTAAATCGTTGGGAAATTTGTATAACGGAACTGCAAAATATACCGGTTCTGCTCCGACTATCACTAATTTGAAGAACGAGCAAGGCGCGGCTGTTTACAGTTACCCAGAAGATGGAACATTTTCTTTTGAAGTTGTTGTCATGGGATTGAATACTGAAAATGTTGTTAAGTTCTTAAAAGGTGCAACTGTTACATCTTCGGATTCTTCTATTTCTTGGCAGGGTGCAGGTGCTGTTCATACAGGTTTTGGAGATGCTGTTGCATCTCAATTCATGCCAGTTTCTTGGCTTAACCGAGAAAAAACTATGGCAGTTACATTCCCTAAAGCACTTGTTGTTGCTACTCCGATAGATCAAGAAAAAGGTATTGGACTGAAATTGACATTTACTGCTCAGTTGATTCCAAAAACTGCAACGATGAACACGTTCATTATCTCTTCCGGAGTTACTGTGAATTATACTGCATAACTTCCAGTAAAAACCAAAGTAAAAGCAGGGTGGGCGGTTTAACCTACTCTGCTTTTTTTTATTGAACTAAAACCACCCAAAAAAATATGGCGACCACTAAAGACAATTTACTATTACAGCAAATAGAAAATAATGACCTAGTCATTACATCTCTAGGAAGCAAAAAGATTAAGATCCGCAGGCTTGGAAATTCCATTGCTGCAAGGTTTGATAAATATACAGCGGAGGCTGAAATATCATATACAGAAAATGGACTTCTGATAAATATGTCCAACAACAGAAAGTTAGTTCCTAAATGCGTATCGTTACTAATATTACACGGATGGTTGAAGGTGCATTTATTCCATTGGATTTATTGGAGATACTTAGATATAAAATATACCCAGAAAGAACTAGGAGAGCCATTAAAAGGAGGACTTAGCATGGGGGAGTACAATGGCTTGTTGACCAATTTGGTTTGCCTTCAGGACAACAGCCAGATAATCCAAAGAGCGACGAAGGGGCTTATCAGGAATACAGTTCTCGCACAAAACTCGGAAGCAGAAACCAAATAATAATCGAGTTATACGGAGCAATAACCCCTTATACGGTTTATAGATACTGGTGGGTCGATAGTATCGCAAAACAGACTATCATGCTCTTGGATAAATCCGGCTTACGCAAAAAAGGGTCAATTCCACCGGACCCATCAAAACAGGTGGAGCAATTAAGTCAAGAACAAGTAACAAACGTTCTTGCATCATTTGGAATTGGTACACAAGCCGAAACCGAAGAACAGAAAGTTGAACGGATAAGAAACAAATTTAATAACGAATAGTTATGGCAGGCGAAGAAGAATTGATTTTCCCGATGCATCTTGATTTAGATGTTACTAATTTTTCTGCTGATTGGGCAAAAGTAGAACCTGAATTACAGGCGATTATTGACGCAAAACCTATATATGCTAAGATAAATATAGATGATGCTGCGTTGAAAGCGGCTGTTTCTAATTTGTCTAAACTTCAAGCGGGAGGAATTAAACCAGGTTCTCCGGCCGATGCCAGAATGATGATCGCCAATGAAAAGGCAAAGGCTGTCGCACTTGCCGCCACAACCAAAGCCATCAATGCTAATGCTATCGCTACTGATAAAGGTAGAATTGCCGCCGCCAATGCTGAAAAAGCTGAAATAGCACTTGAACGTGCGAAACAACGAGGTATATCTGCCGTTAATACCCAGAACAAAATGTATCAAGCTCAGCGAGGTGTTCTTAATGGACTTTCTCAAATGGCTATGAACTATGTTTCGGTAATGGGCGCATTCAATCTTGGGCAGAATATAATCAAAGTTACCGCTGAATTTGAAATGCAGAAAGTAGCTCTTGGTGCAATCATTCAAAATAAACAGGCTGCTGATAAATTATTCTCACAGGATGTTGAACTTGGGTTGAAATCTCCATTTCAAATAATGGATTTGGTGAAATACACCAAAGAGCTTGCCGGGTTTAGAATTGAAACTGACCAATTATTTGAAACTACAAAACGACTGGCGGACGTTTCTGCAGGTGTAGGTACGGATATGTCTCAAATCGTATTGGCTTATGGTCAAGTAAAGGCAGGTACAGTCCTAAATGGAAAAGAACTCCGGCAATTTACATACGCAGGTATTCCGATGTTACAAATGCTTGCAGATAGGTTTACTATCCTGCAAGGAAAAGCTGTGTCTACTGGGGATGTATTCAAAATGGTTACTCAACGATTGATTAAATTTGGTGATGTAAAAGCCGTATTTGAGGCTATGACCAATGCGGGTGGTGTATTTTTTAACATGCAGGAAATTCAATCTCGAACATTAAAAGGGTCTTTATCCAACTTGGTTGATGCCTACCAAAAAATGTTCATGGAAGTGGGTAATGCCAACATGGCTCCATTGAAATCCACCGTAGATGGCATGAAGGATTTGATGGCGAATTGGGAAACTGTTGGGAATGTTATAACTACTGCGGGGGTTGCTTATGGTGTTTCAAAGTTGTCAATGATGGCATATAATACCGTACTTGGTGAATCGAATGCAAGAATGCTGGAGTCCATTGGTTCTGATAATGCAAAACAAGCATCGTTACTAAGGGTGCAGTCTAGGTATATGGCGTTGAATGACGTAGAATCTGCTAGAATAACACTGGGTAAAAGTATAACCGGAGCACAAATATCTGAATTGATGTCTACTGATAAGTTGTCAAAGGCATCTGCGCTAAGACTTGTTTATCTTGGGAAAACTACAGAAGCGCAAAGGGCAGCAATGGTTACTACAGGAAAAGTAGCAGAATCCGAGGTTGCATTAGCTATGGGTAAAAGATTAACCAATGCACAATCCCTTGTGTATAATCAATCCCTTGGTAGTTTAATTACAGCAAGGGGTACAGAGAAATTGTCGTTATGGGAGCTGAATACAGCAGAAATTCAGCAATTCAAAACAAGGACATTACTATTAGCTCAAACTGGAACTTTGTCTGCCGGTAATAGAGAAAATGCCATAAGCATTGGCCTAGTTACCGAAGCCGAACTAGTCGGAGCAGCATCAACCAAAGCCTATTCTGGAGCGTTTGGTGGTTTAATGCGGGGTGCAGCTATAGCCACTGCTGGAATTAAAGCCTTCGCAGCATCAATTTGGGCTACCGTTACCGCAATGGCTCCAATGGCAATAGCAATGGCTGCCATCTATGGTGGATACGAATTGGTAATGTCATTAACATCGGCTGAAAGAGAACGCAAGAAACAAATAGAAGAAACCGCAAAGGCTGCATTGTCTTATACAACAGAACTAAAAGAGGCGTATAATTCAGTAAAGAATATCGTTGAAAGTGGGTT
>Ga0302292_1000795_pt1 | contig 21398 bp, 18 predicted proteins | sample III_Fen_N2_1_FD_194553 | JGI IMG/M metagenome (GOLD analysis project Ga0302292, IMG submission 194553) | Peat permafrost microbial communities from Stordalen Mire near Abisko, Sweden - III_Fen_N2_1 | ecosystem: Environmental > Terrestrial > Soil > Wetlands > Permafrost | place: Sweden: Abisko...
AATGGGTACCGCTCAGAATCAGCTTCGATTACCGCTTGTACCCGTTTCGGCAGCAACCTGGTTTGCCATTGAAACTGAGTGGAATAAAATGGGATAATCCGCTGAATGATAATATAAAAGAGTCTCATTCAGATAAACCTATAAAATTTATAGAAACAAATGGGCTTTTGCAACTCCAAAAGTAATTTCGCTTAGTTATCCCTAGTAATCAGAATTCTGACACGATAAAAACTCATACTGAAAGGTAGTATGACTGATATCAAAACGGCTGTTTAACAGTTGCTTTGCTCTTTGGGCAATCGCGTTGGTTTCCGAAACCGGAAGATTATCGGTTAAGACCAAATGAGCTTCAAAATAAACCTGGTGATCGGCCAGCCGCCACAAATGAATATGATGAACGCTCTTGATTTCAGGAATCTCCTGAAGAACCAGAATAACTTCTTTCTGATCAATTTCAGGAGGGGCAAACTGCATCAGAATTCCAACACTTTCTTTCAGAATTTGAAAAGTATGAACAAAAATATAGACACTGATTAAAACAGTCACCAGCGGATCGATCCAGTAAATCTGGAAGAGCCAGATAAATACAGCTCCGAGAACAACTGCTACCGAGGTTAGCGCATCGCCAATCAGGTGCAAATAGGCTGCCCTGATGTTCAGGTTTTCTTCTTTGTTATGCTGTAAAATCAAAACAGAAAGTCCATTGGCAATAAAACCAAGAATTCCCAGTCCAAGCATCCACCGGAAATCAACTTCCTTCGGGTTGAGGAACCTTTTCCCGGCTTCAACCATTAAATAAACTGAAATTGCTATCAACGAAATGGCATTGATAAATGCTGCCAGAATTTCGGCACGTTTATACCCAAAAGTCGACTTCTGAGTTTGCGGGCGCATTCCGATCCTGTGAGCCAAGTAAGCCAAAACAACCGAAATGACATCGCTCAGATTGTGCAAGGCATCTGATAATAGCGCCAAACTTCCGGAGATAATTCCGCCAGTAAATTGGGCAATTGTAATTATTCCGTTCAGAATAACGGTAATAGCCAGATTTCTTGAAGTATGTTCATGCTGATGTGACATCTGTTTTGTATATTTATGGTTCAGAATATTCAGAATTAATACGGATACAACTTTAACCAAAAGTAACTTTTATGCGGATACTTTTTACTCTTTTTTCACTATTCATACTAGCCATGCAGCTTCGTGGCCAAAGTCAGACAAATATTCAGAGCGACTATTCTTCATTCAAAAAATCTCATGCGATTTTCGATGAAAAACAAATTACCGGAAGCCCCTATCTCACGAAGCGATTCACGCCTGCTACCATTTTGAGAACCGATGGTACAGAAATAAAGGATTTTAAGCTGAGATACAATATCTACAAAAATACGATGGAATTCGAAAAAAACGGTGAAGTCCTTGCCATTGCCAATCCTGCCACGGTTCAAAAGATTTTTATGGATGGTAAAATATTCACTTATTCCAATTACGCCATCTCCAAAAATGTAAATTCAAGCTATTTCGAGGTATTGTATGAAGGTAGCTATCAACTATTAAAAAAATACGAAGTAACGATTAATGAACCTACTGAAAAATCATATTCACTTGATTCAGTAAGATTTGTAAGGAAGTCACCTCAATTTTATTTACGTTCCAGCGATGGAATGGCCCATTTGTTCTATTCACAAAAAAGCCTGATCAAAGTTTTACAGCCTATATCACAAAATGTAATCGACCAGATACATGTCCATAAAATAAATGCAAAAGATGAAAAGCAATTGATTGAATTAATGCACTATATCGATCAAAAAAACTGAACTTAAATATCGACTTTCTTCTTTACTTCCTGTTTTTTTCATTTCCGTGCAACATTGGCAAACAGAACTTCGTCTTTCAAACAGAAAACAATAAAACAGTTGGAAACACAATACCAAAATAGTTACCAGAACGTGATTGAAAGGTGTCGCGAAGGCGACTCAAAGGCTCAATTTGAGCTTTATAAGTTGTATTACAAGTCGATGTATAACGTTTGTCTGCGAATGATTGGTAATGAAGTGGAAGCTGAAGATGTGATGCAGGAAGCCTTTCTGAAAGCGCTGACCAAAATCGACACCTACGAAGGAAAAGTTAGTTTTGGCGCCTGGTTAAAAAAAATTGTGATCAACCGGTCGTTAGACCAGCTGAAAAAACGGAAAGTAAAATTTATTGAGCTGAATGAAAAAATTCCGGATGAAGAACCGGGTTCGTTTGAAATATCGGAAATACAGCTCGAAAAATTAAAAAGAACGATCCAGCAGTTGCCCGATGGATACCGTGTCGTATTAAGTCTTTATCTGCTCGAAGGCTACGACCATGAAGAAATTGCTCAGATTCTCGGAATTTCGAATGCTTCTTCGCGATCGCAATATTTACGGGCAAAACTAAAGTTACGACAAATGTTGCACAAGGAGGAAATGTTTGAATACAATTAAAAAATGATTTGGAAATATGGAGATGTGGAGATGTGGAAATCAAGCTAATTGGTTAAATGGTTGTATGGTTATATGGTTAAATTGTTAAAATCAACAATTTGACAATTCAACAGTTTTTTCAACTCCTGACTCCGCTCTCTTCGGGCACTCGTAGCCAAAAACATTGAACTAAAAAATAAGTTGAGATGAACGACGAACTTGAAAGATTAATCTTAAATAACCGACATTCAATTCAGGATGATGAACCTTTGGAAGGGCACTTTGAGCGATTTGAAGCCCGTCTTCAGAAAGCAGCCAGGCCAACCCGGAAAATCAATTTCAGACCGGCACTAAAAATTGCAGCCGTCGTTGTTTTTGCCATGCTAGCTGTCAATCAGGCACGCGTTTGGATTTTTCCTGAAAAGAAAGAACCTCTCACATTGGGTTCAATTTCGCCCGAATACCGTGAAGTTGAATTCTACTATACCAATGCCATTCAACTTGGAAATACGCAATGGCAAACGATGAAAGATGAAGGATTTATTTCGGAATCGGAACAAAAAATGATGCAAAAAGAACAGGATGAATTCGACCTTATGTATCAGAAATTGCTCGTTGACCTGAAAGCCAATCCCGACGATGAACGGGTCATCAATGCCATGCTCGAATATTATCAGGCCCGAATGAATGTCATGTCGCTGGTTATCAGCAAACTTAATGAAGTCAAACAAAAGAAATATTCAAATCATGAAATCAAAATTTAACCTTGCAATTGCCTTGCTTCTCCTTTCAACCCAGATTGTTGATGCAGCAGGTGGCGATTACATTAAAAATATCCGAAAGGCATACTCCAAAAGCTCAGTCACTGCCTTAAGCGTTACAAACAAATTTGGTGAAGTAAAAATCAATGATCTGGGCGGCGATTCGGTAACTATCAAAGTGGTGATTACGATTGAAAATCCATGGGGAAGCAAAGCAAAAGAACTGATGGACATGATCAGGATCGACTTTGAGAAAACGGGTGGATTGTTGAGTGCAGAAACCAGAATTGACGATAATTTTAAGAGCCGTCAGTCGTTCACGATTGATTATCTGATTAACATTCCAAAAGACAAGGACTTAACTATTAACAACCGCTATGGCAACGTGATTGTCAACGAGTTGGACGCCAAAGGTACATTCATTGTCAATTACGGAAATCTAACTGCCGGAAGAATGAAATCGCCCGCCGGAAGCCCTGTCAACATTGCAATTAGCTACGGAAAAGCAGATTTGGAAACCATGAATGATGCAACTATTGAAATTAAATACTCGAAATTGTATGCCAATGAAGTTGACCATTTAAATCTTGACTCGAAGTATTCTGCGGTCAACCTGCATAAAACCTCCAACCTGACTCTGGATTCGAAATATGACGGCATCAACATCGACGAAGTTGACAAACTGAAATCGGTATCGAAATACACCAACTACAAAATTGGGATACTTACCGAAAGCTTCGACCTTGACACCGGATACGGATCGGTGCGAATCAGCAAAGTAGCTGCAAAATTCGATAAAATTAAGATTGTAAACAGCTATGGCGGAATCAATATTGGATTAAACGATTTGAACTACAAACTTAAGGCCGACTGCGATTATTGCGATCTGAATTACCCAGAAAACCGCTACAAAGGCAATAAAATCAAAGATAATAATCGGTTCTCGCTCGATGGGAACATTGGAACCGGTGGTGGTTCGGTTACGATTACAAGCAAGTATGGTGGCGTAAAACTGACGGAATAGACTGAGTTCAGTGTTCAGTTGCAGTGTTCAGTTGCAGTGTTCAGTCGCAGTGTTCAGTTTTCAGTTTTCAGTTTTCAGAAAAAAAATAAAACCACCGATAGTGCAGATCGACACAGATTGAAAAAATCGTTCAAAATAAACTGTGTAAATCTGTGTTATCTGTGGTTTTTAATTTTAAAATGGTTCTATATTTAGAATAAATTTTGAACGGTGGAAACTGCAATACAACTGGTAGCTTTAAATATTCCCTATCCTCCTGATTACGGCGGTATGATTGATATTTTCTACAAGGTAAAAACCCTTTCGGAATGTGGCGTTTCGGTTTACCTTCATTGCTTCGAATACGATCGTCCGCGGGCCGTTGAACTCGAAAAATATTGTGTGAAAGTTTGCTATTATCCCCGGAAGAAAGGTTTTCGTTACCATTTATCGACGAAACCTTACATTGTAGTTACCCGGGTTAACGACGAATTATTAAATAACCTGTCGACAAACAACGCTCCCATTCTGTTTGAAGGTCTGCACACCTGTTCATACCTCAATAACCCATTACTGGCCAGCCATCTGAGGTTGGTTCGGACACACAATGTCGAACACGAATATTACCTGAATTTGTACAGAGCCGAACGAAACCTGTTCAAAAAGATATTTTTCAGGATAGAAGCCTGCAAATTAAGAGGATATGAAAAAGCGCTGAAAAATGCTTCACACTTGCTCTGCATTTCGCCCAACGACAATTATTATTTTGACCGAAAGTATGGCCATTCACATTTTATCCCGGCTTTTCATCCGTTCAACGAAATCAAATCGAAGGTCGGACGTGGAAAGTACATCCTGTTTCATGGGAATCTGTCGGTATCCGAAAATATCCAGGCAGTTGAATATTTGCTTGCAACTGTTTTTAGTAAAATAACACTTCCGGTCGTTATCGCCGGGAAAAACCCATCAGTGCGTTTAGTTCAGAAAATAAGTTCCTACCCACATATTCAACTGGTTTCAAATCCTGAACATGAACAGATGGAAACGTTGATCAAGGAAGCACAAATTAGCCTGCTCCCTACGTTTCAGGATACCGGATTAAAGCTGAAACTTCTTGCTTCACTTTTCTCGGGCCGGTTTTGCATTGCCAATGCCCCGATGATCCATAAAACCGGGCTCGAACATCTTTGTCAGCAGGCCAATACGCCCACCGAAATGATTGATGCAATTAACAAATTGTTTGATCAGGATTTTACTTCCGAAGAAATTGAAAGGCGGAAGTTAATTTTGGAAGATGCGTTTTCGAACCGAAGGAATGCGCTGAAAATTATCAGGTTATTGTATTAAATGAAAGATTTTTTAGTTTTGCCAAAAATAAATTCACGATGGAAGCAATTGTTATTGAAGTTAAAAACGAAGCCGATGTTAAATTCTGGCTCAATCTTGCTAAAAAAACTGGAACCAGAGCAAAATCAATCAATACTGAGGACATTGAAGATTCCAATCTTGCTGATTTAATTGAAAAAGGGATGAAAACCAGGCCTGTCAGCCGCGAAGCTGTAATGCAATTACTCAGACCGAAAAATGAAGACTGAATTTAAAGCTTCTTTTCTAAAAGCGATAAAGAAGATTAATGACAATCAACTCAGAGTTGACATTACAAATGCCATTCTTAATGCTGAATCGGCAGAAAACATAAAGCAAATCAGTAATATTAAGAAGCTTAAGGGATATAAACAATATTACCGGATAAGAATAGGTAATTATCGTATTGGAATTAAAATAGAAGCAGAAACAATATATTTTGTTGATATTGACCACCGAAAGAATATTTACAGAATCTTTCCAAAATAGAAATTTATACCCTTAATTTTTCCTCGCACGTTTTCGCTCAACACCCCGGTTTCTTGACTTCACTTTTCGGGGTTTTCGTACGCCGGGACCACCCAGGTTTACCTTCTTGTTTTTATCCTTCTTTTCATGAAATGCGCCCTGCGAATCATTCATCACATTCGATTTCCCGATGTAATCTTTATCAAAAAGCACGGGTTGTTCCTCTTCGGTGAAAATGTTCGAAATTTTCACTTCCGGAGGAAGTAGTTTTTCTTCCAGTTGCCTGTTCATGAACTTTTCGATTTCGGCAAGATATTTGATCTCTGCCTCGTTCACAAAAGTGACAGCCATTCCTGACTGTTCCGCCCGTCCGGTTCGCCCAATCCGGTGCATGTAATCCTCCGGCATATCCGGAACATCAAAATTGATAACGTGCGAAACATCGGCAATATCCAGGCCTCTCGAAGCAACGTCGGTGGCGATTAAAACCCGGTTTTCGCCGCTCCTGAACTGCTCCAGCGAATTGATCCTGAAATTCTGCGATTTATTCGAATGTAGAACTCCCACCTGTTCAGGAAACATCTTATCAATGAGTTCAAATACCCGATCAGCAAGCTTTTTACTGGCGGCAAAAATCATTACCCTGTAATACTCATCGGCATTTGAAAGCAGATTTTCAAGCAAATTTATTTTAGTGAAGAAATTGGGAACCGCATAATAATACTGGGCGATCTGCTCAAGCGGAGTTCGCTGGTTTTCAATCTGAATGGTAATTGGCTCATAAAAATAACTTTCGATCAAAGTTGCCACTTCTTCAGTCAGTGTTGCCGAAAACATGAGGTTTTGTCTTCGTTGTGGCAAGCTATCCATGAAACTCATCAACTGTGGCCGGAAACCCAGGTTCAGCATTTCGTCCACCTCGTCAATCACCAGTTTCTGAATGGATTTTAGCCGTAACGTTCCGGTCATTACCAGATCGACCAGGCGACCGGGAGTTGCAACCAGAATATCCAATCCGTTGAAAACTGCCTGCTTTTGGGTGTTGATGTTGGTTCCGCCATAAACGCCAATTACCCGAACATTCATGTATTTGGTAAGCTTTTCAACTTCGCCGACAACCTGCAAAACCAATTCGCGCGTTGGAACCACCACTAAAATTCGCGGATGTTTTGAATCCGAATATTTAAGCTGGCGCAAAATCGGGAGCAAATAGGCAAATGTTTTTCCGGTACCGGTTTGGGCAACACCAACTGCATCGCGGCCCGACATAACAACTGGGTAAACCTTCTCCTGAATGGGTGTCGGATTTTCGAAGCCCAGATCAATCAAGGCATTCAGCAGCGGTGTGTTTAAATTTAAGTCACTAAAAGTCACTGTTCAATGTTTTAATTTGCCACAAAGGTAATCCGATACGGTGATATGTCATCATTTGAGTTGCAAATGAGGTAAAAGTCGTGAAAGAAAGTCATTTATTGGCATTTGTTTCACGTCATTTATTGCCAGAAAACAGTTGTAAAAAAAGCCCGGAAAACGAAAGGTAATCCGGGCATACGAAAGCTTCTATTACTGAAGTTGAAAATTGATTGGTACAGTAAGTTGAACAGCAACCTCTTTTCCGTTTTGTTTCCCTGGCGTCCATTTTGGCATACTATTCACCACACGCAAGGCTTCCGTATTAAGCAACGGATCGGCTCCCCGAACTACCTTTGCATTTAATATGGAACCATCTTTTCCAACCACAAAACTTACATAAACTTTACCCGTAATTCCGTTTTTAGCAGCTTCCGATGGATATTTAATTGATCCTATCAGGAACTCCTGAAACGACTTCGATCCACCAGAAAATACAGGCATCTGCTCTACAATCATAAACACGTCTTCCTTTACCTGTTCTAACTTTTCTTTTGATCTATTATATCCAACCACAACAAGTTCACCAGCTTTATCCGATTTGGCTTTAAGCGTGAAATGACCAGCCGCCGAATCGGATTTTAGTTCATAATCTTCTGAACCCGACAGAACACTTTTTAGCTTTTCGATGGCTGCAGCATCGCCCGAAATCTGTAATGGTTTTCCATCCGCAACGATGGTTACGGTATTGGAAGCAGGAGTAAGATCTTTTTTAACCGATTGCTTCTTTTCACAGGCAAACACGGCAATTAAACAAACCGCCAATACGATACCGACAAGGATTTTTGCATTGGCTATTTTCGATGATTTTATTTTTGAGATCATTTGGATACGTTTTTTAACTAACGAATAATTAAAGTTGTTGGTCAATACAATTTGATCGCCAACATACTGATTGATTAGGATCTGCTTGTACCACGAAGGTGCAGTCCCATGCGAAATGACAGCCTGATCGGCCAGAAATTCGTGATTCTCGCGCAATGCCCGTCTGAACATCCAGAAGAAAGGATTGAACCACTGAAATACGGCAATAAATTCAAGGACCAGCACATCAAACGTGTGGCCCTGACGAATATGTTGTTTTTCGTGTTCGAGCATTTTTTCCCATCCGGGAGTGCTTTGCAGATTTTTACTGACGAAAATATAGTTCAGAAAAGAAAACGGACTTAGCCCGCGGTCCAGAATAACCAGTTTAATTTTTCCTTCAGGAACAACCTGATTTTGATAAACTAACCGGATAATCTGGTAAAACTGGAGTACTAATTTTCCGGATAAAAACACAACGCCCATCAGGTACAAATAACCAAACAGGCTGTATGACAATACAAACCGTTCGGCCTCCAGCGACAGTGTTGCCCCGTAAACAGTAACCGAGCTCAACAAATTAATGTATGGGGTGACGGTTACTTCCTGAAGCATCGTTGCTTGTGGCGTATAAAACGGGATGTGCAAAAGGGGCAAAAGCGCCGAGAAACCCACCGAAACCAGCAGAAACCACCGGTTTACGTTGAAAAACGTTTCCCTCCGTAAAAACAGAAAATAAACCAAGGCAAAAAGGCTCAGGCTTATTCCCGATTCAAGCAGGTAATTTACAAAACTAATCATCGGGTGTTGAATTTTCCGGTTCCAAATCTTTTCCGACTTCCTTGATAATTTCTTCAAGTTCTGAGAGGCTCATTTTGTCTTCTTTGGCAAAAAACGAAACCATTTCCTGGAACGAATTACCGAAATAGCCACTTAAAAAATTCTTAAAATACGATTTCGTGTAATCCGGTTTACTGATCAACGGAAAATACTGATGTGTTTTTCCATACGCGCAATGGTCGACAAATCCCTTCTTTTCCAGAATCCGAATGATGGTAGAAACCGTGTTATAAGCAGGTTTTGGCTCCGGAAGCTTGTCGACAATTTCTTTCACAAATGCCTTTTCAAGGGTCCACAATTCCTGCATAATTTGCTCTTCAGCTTTCGTTAGTTCTTTCATGGGTCAGTATTTACGCGAACAGTTTTAGTTCGGTTTAAAATTATAAAAATTGCCAAAACTAACCAATTAGTTTGTCAACTAATTTATTAGTTATTGAAGACAAAAAAAAAGAACAACTTTTCTACAACTTGATCGGGCGAGCTGGCTGATCAGTTCCAACCGACGGTTTCACAGTTGTTTGGATATCCGGATCAAACATACAACTAAGTTTTTAGTTATCCAACTAATTTGTTAGTTATTTGAAAATATTTTTGCTTTCAGCGAATTTTAAGTACAAAAAACCGAATTCCGTACTGAAAATACATGAACCAGAGTTCGATATAAGGAATGGAAATAGAAACAAAAAAAAGAGATGATTCGCTTTGCCGTAGGCAATCAATATCAATAGAAAATGTTTTCCAGAAACAAAATATTGTCCGTAGGACATCAACAGGGTACAAAAATGCATATTTCCTAACGGAGAAGGGAAATTCAATACGGTTTTACTCTATTGATATTGAACTCCTAACGGAGTAAATAAAACATTTTTCAATTTGCTAATTCTGAACTCTGTTATTGGAGTTGTTTTTATACCTTCTACAAAGGTTTTAATCGGTCAACAACCATGTTCGTTGATTCAACAAACCCGAATGGCAATTCTAAAACCACTTTCATTGATTCGACAAACCCAAATGCCAATTCTAAAAACATGTTCAACGATTCGACAAACCCGAATGCCAATTCTAAAAACACTTTCATCGATTCGACAAACCCGAATGCCAATTCTAAAAACACTTTCATCGATTCGACAAACCCGAATGCCAATTCTAAAAACACTTTCATCGATCCGACAAACCCGAATGCCAATTCTAAAAACACTTTCATCGATCCGACAAACCCGATTGGCAATTCTACAAACATGTTCATCGATCCGACAAACCCGAATGCCAATTCTAAAAACACTTTCATCGATCCGACAAACCCGAATGGCAATTCTACAAACATGTTCACCGATCCGACAAATCAAGAGGATCAATCAACAAATCTTTCGTTGAATTATGAAAATATTCAACGAATTCAAAAAATAATTCATATATATAAGTAAAACACTTGAATTGAATTGATGTATTTCTTAATTTTATAAAATATTAATTTTTAAATCATTTTAGAAGATGGATAAGTTTCAAACAACTAAACTTGATTCTTTGAAGTTGATAGTAAAAGAATCAAGTAACAACCCTGCCAGCATTGCCCTGGTGCCCACATTTGGGACGGTAGTCAATCAACTCGATCAAATTTGCAGCGAGATTGAGAAACGCCAGACTCTGCAAGAGAAAGACCTTACCGGTATAACCGCCGACAAAGATATTGCTCTTGAAGATATGGCTGATTCGACCCTCGAAATTGCAGGAGCAGTGTATTCATGGGCACACGACCGGAATGACAATACCCTGATGGCAAAGGTAGATTTCAAAAAGAACCGTATTGATACCATGACTCAATCGGAATTGGGTTCTACCGCAAGGATCGTACTTGAAGAAGCTGTAAAGATTCCTTCAGACGAGCTGGCCAATGAAGGTATTAGCGCCAACGAACTGACCGCTTATCAGTCATCGATTGCTCATTTCGGCGAAGTAAAATCATCCAAAAACGAAGCCGTCATCGACCGTTCGGGTACCACCGAAAAGTTAAACCTGTTGTTTAAACAAGCCAATACCTTGTTGAAAAACAAACTTGACAGGCTGGCCGTACAGTTTAAACGCAAAGATCCTGACTTTTACCTGAAGTACAAGGCAGCCCGAAAAGTACATTACCGTTCGGCGCCTAAAAAAGGAACCGAAGACACAACTTCCACCGGGGCATGAAACAGAAAATGCCAACAATTTTAGAAAAAGCCGGAATTAGTCAGTTCCGGCTTTTCTTTTTATACTGAAAATAATTGATATTGAATTTTTTACCTTTTTTGGGCAATTGCTGAATAGATTTACGATAAATTTAAGAGCGCAAAAAAAGCGACCCGCAAAGGCCGCTTTGAATGTTTTCACAACGGAATAATCCTTATTGTGATTTGCTTCAAAATTGTGAATCAAAGATAAAAAACTAAGAACATAAACTAACTATACAATGAAAAAAATTTTAGGACTGGATTTAGGTACCAACAGCATTGGCTGGGCGCTGGTTGAAATTGACCATGAAAATAAAACAGTAAGAATTCTTGGGATTGGTTCTAGGATTTTACCAATGGATGCAGGTGAAATAAATGATTTTGAAAGTGCTGGAAAAATAAAAAGTACAGCAGCTCAAAGAACTGACAAAAGAGGTCCAAGAAGAAATAAAGAGCGATTCCTTTTAAGAAGAGATAGGCTCCATTTAGTTCTCAACTTACTTAATGCTTTGCCTGAGCATTACAAATTAGAAATAGATTTTGAACGCAATGGTGAAAAATGTGGTCAATTCAAATCCGACCAAGAACCTAAATTGGCTTATCTTCAAAATAGTGGGACTAAAAAGTCTGACTTTCTGTTTGAAGATTCTTTCAAAGAAATGCTCAATGAATTAGGCATTGAATACAAAAAACACAAGTTAATACCCAGAGATTGGACTTTGTATTATTTACGACAAAAAGCTCTTGAAAAGGAAATTTCTTTAGAAGAATTAGCTTGGGTACTTTTGAGCTACAATCAAAAAAGAGGGTATGAAAAAATAGAAGTTGAAAATAAATCAATTAAAGAAAATGAAATTGTAGAGGAAATAGACTTACAAGTAAAGAGTGTAACCGAATCACGCGATAAAAATGATAGAAAATATTTTGAAATTGCCTTGAATAGTTTGGATAACTTTACTTATAGAGAATTTTCCGACATAAAGATGACATATAAAGGAGATATCAAAGAAGTCAAGGTTACAACCAAATTGAATGATAAAAATGAAGTTATAAGTAAAGAATTTACGGTTGTAGACATTTACCCTTTGCAAATAAGAAATGTGAAATATGAGAAGCAAGAAGATAAGCATAGCTATACATTAACTTACGAAAACGGATGGGAAGAAATAAAAAGCCCAAAAAAATATACATTCAAGTACAACAATGTAATAGATAAGCCTTTTGATTATATAATAGAAACGGTTTACGATGAAAAGGGGAATATTAAACCCGTACTAGGGAAAGATCGTAAACTTAGAGAACCTGACTTCGGAGACAATTCAAATGATTGGACGCTTTTAAAAAAGAAAACAGAAAAAGAAGCACTGGCATTTAATATTGATAACGGATACATAAACCAAGAAACAGGCGAACCCTGTAAGTATATAAGTACTAAATTATATAATGTACTGAAAAATGATGCTGAAAGCGGAGATCGCACCAAAATTATTGGTGGAATGTTTCAGGTTGTTGAGCGTGATTTTTATAGAGAAGAGTTAGCAAAAATAATTAGTACTCAAAAACAATATCATGATACTTTAGATGATAGGAAAATATTTGAAAAATGTGTCAAATTACTCTATCCAAATAATGAGGCTCACGCAAAAAATTTATTGGCAAACAAAAATGCCATTCAACATCTTTTGGTTGAAGATATTCTATTGTATCAAAGACCTTTAAAAAGCAAAAAATCTGAAATAGCCAACTGCAAATACGAAATAAGACAATGGAAAGATGTCTTCGATAAAAAAACGGGAAAGCCAATTAAAGAAATAGATATTGAAACGGGGGAAGTTTCCATAAAAAAAGAACCTTTTTATTACAAAGTAGTTTCAGCGTCCCACCCTTATTTTCAAGAATTTAGAATTTGGGACAAAATACACAATTTACGATTGATACAAGTTGAAAAAGAAGTAGATGGCAAAACAAAGACAAATGTCGATGTTACGGACGAATATTTCACAAACGAAACTTACCAGGCATTATTTGAACTTTTAAATACTAAAAACTCGCTTAAACAAATAGGTCTTTTTGATTTTCTTAAACTAAAATTTAGGGAGAAAAGGGAAAATGCAAAAAACTTTGTATGGAACTTTCCAGAAGAGGAAGAAATAAAGGGAAACGAAACCCGTATGAGTTTTGCCGTTCGTTTTAAACGTTGTGGTTTTGTAGATTATGCGGACTTTTTAACACAGGAAAAAGAAATTTCTCTATGGCATTATTTGTATTCTGTAAGTTATAAAGAACGAATCGCAGATGATTTTAAAAGTACCAAATCTTTTTTAACTAAGTTTTTAGAAGGCTTTGATATCTCTGATGAAGTAAAAGGAAACTTAGTTAAGGATTTTGCTAACTATCCGAGATTTGCTTCTAAATATTGTGCTTATTCTGAAAAGGCATTGAAAAAGTTATTGCCTTTTATACGAATGGGAATGAATCAATTCAAAGGGGCTTTTGATATTGGTGAATTCAAACTTGATTTGGAAACTATAAATTACAATAAATCAAAAATCTTAGCTCATATCGGTTTTAATCAAGAAAAGAAAGATTCTCTTTCATCAGAAGAAAAGAGAGGCTTAGAAATAGAAAAACAAAAATTATACGATGCTATTTGGAAACACTCAGTCAATGACCGAATAAATGAAATTTTAACCCGTTTAAAAACGATTGATTTTTCTAAAGATGAAATTGATTTTTCTAAAGCAATAAGCAATGATAAAAGCAATGGTAATATACCTTTCCCCAAAGGTTTATTCAATACATTTAGGACATTTGAAAAACCAGAAGATTTCACCAACCTAAATCTAACGCAAGCATCATATTTAGTCTATGGGCGACACTCGGAATTGTCACAAGCCAAATATTGGACTTCTCCAGACCAAATCAGAAAAGAATTACACCAGGAAGTAAAACAACATTCTCTAAATAATCCAGTAGCCGAGAAAGTTATCATGGAAATGATGCAAATTGTTACAGATATTTGGGATTACTTTGGTAAAGGAAAAGAAAGATTTTTCACGGAAATACATTTAGAAGTTGGACGTGAACTAAAAAAGTCAGCTAAAGAAAAACAAAACATAACAAATAATCAAAAAGAGAACAAAGCTCAAAACAAAAGATTGCGTCAGATTTTAGAAGAATATCTGACAAATAGTACTTATAATGCGATTCCACAAAATTCTGATCATTTTGAGCGATTAAAGATTGTTGAAGATGGAGCAGCACACACTAAAAACATAGATAAGAACTTCTTTACAGACAAATCATATAATAAAAAAGAAATTGAAGAAATTCTTAAAAAACCGACTATAAACAAAGACGACTTCGATAAATATAAACTTTGGATAGAGCAAGGTTATAAATCGCCATACACTTGCAAAATTATTAAGCTAACTGATTTATTCAACGGAAATAAGTATAATATCGATCACGTCTTTCCACAGGCATCAATCACAAATGACTCGTTGAGCAACAAAGTGGTGTGTGAAACTGAGATTAATAAACTGAAGAGTAACCAAACAGGAAGAGAATTCATTAATAATTTTCAAAAGAGAGAAGTATATTGTAATGCGTATGGAATCAAAGTAGAAATTGTTGATGATGATAAATATGTTAGTATCGTTAAATCTCAGTTTTCGGGAACTAAAAGATTCATTCTTTTATCTAAAGAAATTCCCAAAGGATATACTAATAGTCAATTAAACAATACTCAACACATAGCGCGCAAGGCAATGGAATTATTAAGTCACATTGTTCGTGAACAGGGTGAGGTAGAATTCCGCTCTAAAAATGTGTTACCAGTAACCGGCGAAATAACCAGTAAACTTAAACAAGCATGGAGATTAGACCAAGTATGGAAAAAACTTGTTTCTCCTCGCTTTATAAGAATGAATGAATTGACAAAATCCAATTTGTTCGGACAAGAACAAGAGTCTAAATCAGGTGAAAAATATTTTGATTGTAATATTGATGAAACCATAAAAGAAAAAGACGAATCTTACGATATAAAACGAATCGATCATCGCCACCATGCTTTAGATGCTTTAATAGTGGCTCTTTGTACAGAAGAGCATGTCAATTATATCAACAACATCAATGCCAATGTAAAATCGGATGATTATGGAAAGCAAAAGCAAATAGAAAAATACAGAGAAACATTAAAGAGAAAAATAATGTTCTCAAAACCTAAGAAAGAAAATCCGAAAGAGAAAGATTGGTTCTATATGCTTCCGGGGCAGATTAGGCAGACTGGCGCAGAAACATCGGCTATTGATACAGTGCTGCAAAAATCTTACAGTTACGGTAACACAACTTTCAATTTGGATTACAAAGCGATGGTTTTATCAGCATTGGAGAACACTGTAGTTACTTTTAAGCAAAATCTTAGAGTCATCAATAAAACAGTCAACCGATACAATGACTCACCTAACAGAAAAAAATTTGAAAGACAAAAGGACAAAGAATCTGGTAACCAATATAATTGGGCAATAAGAAGGAGCTTAGGGAAAGATACTTATTACGGAAGAGTGAATTTGAAGCTCTCAGAGAAAAAAAAGCTTCATAGTATGCTGGATGAAATTTTCGAAGATGCAGCCATTGTTGTAGATAAAAAGCTAAGAAAAGAATTAAGAGAAATTAAATTAAAATATGATTTGAAGTCTTTTAAAAAGAAAATAAAAGAGTTATTTCCTGAAAATCCAGAATCATATTTTTATTATTTTACTGATACTACTAAAGATGAAAAGAAGATTGCATCAAGAGAGTTCCTATCAGTAAAAGCGAAATTTGACAAAGAAAAGATTAGCAAAATCACGGATAGTGGTATTCAAAAGATTCTGTTCAATCATTTGAAGCAATTTGATACTATTAAATTGCCGTTTGAGGATGCCTTACAGTATTACAATGCCCTAATGGAACAACAAGAAATGGAATCTATTGTAAATAATTCAGATTCAAATTTCAAAACATTAGATGATTTTATAGCATATTTAAGATTGCATAAATACAAATATGAAAAAGTAGATTACTCCATCCTAAATGTATTTGTAGATCAAGTGTCTGAAAGATATTTTAGAAAAGAAGGTGAGTTCAATGATAGGTTTGATGAACATCCAGAAATTGCGTTTTCTGCTGAAATGATTGATATAATGAATCAACCGGAGAATCTCAAAAAACTTAATGACGGAAAAAATCATGCACCGATCAGAAAAGTAAGAGTTTCAGGCGGATTTGGTAAACAAAGAGCGATAAGCGAAAATCAGCAGTCTGTAAAATCAAAACAATATGTCGTAAACGATGCCGATTCAAATCTGTATCTAGGATTTTATGAGGGTTCGTATGAAGATAAAAAAGGAAATAAAATTACAGAGCGAAAATTTCAAGACATCGGATTAATTGAATTGATAGAAAACTTGAAACAAGATAAAAGCAAACGACTGAATCCTTTATCTGAAAAGATGTTCGATGATAAAAAGAATACCGAGTATAATTGGCTATTTACTCTTTCTCCTTTAGATTTGGTATTTGTGCCAAATGGAGAAGAAATTGAATATCCGTCGTTAGTGGATTTTAACAGTTTGAGTAAGGAGCAAATGACTCGTGTATACAAATATGTTGATGGAAATAAGGATATTGCCAATTTTGTTCCGTATTCAATAGCACAACCCATATGGAAATTTCACGATGATGCAAAGAAAAAAGAAATTTATAATCAATTGACAGAAAAGCATCCGCTTAAAATTTTAGTGAAAGATTTGATTAAGGATGAGTTTGGTTTTGGGAGCCAACAAACAAAAAACCAAAATATGATCGATGGTGTGACTCAAATCAAAAAGATTTGTTGGAAATTGAAAGTTGATAGATTAGGGAATATTTCAAGAATAAGATAAATGCACCCTCTTCAACCCGATACCAGTTTCCATAATTTCAATCCTGCCAATGGGTTCGAGAATGTGTTTCGGCACGAGGCGAACGATTTTAGTTTTAGTGGTTTCACCAATTGGTAAAACCACTAATGAAAACAAATAAAATATGGAAGCCAAAAATTACAGAATACGAATTGAACCCGGTAAATTTTATCACATCTGGAACCGGGGGAACAACAGGGAAAACCTGTTTTATTCGGCGCGTAATTACGAATATTTTCTTCGGTTGTATGCCGAATACCTCGATTCGGTAGTCGAAACGTATGCTTTTTGTTTGCTGCCAAACCATTTTCATTTGCTGGTTCGAACCAGATCAATAGTGGTTTCACCTGCGGGTGAAACCACTAAAACGAGTAAAAGCAACCCGGTTAGCCTTGCTTTTCAACGATTCTTTACGACCTATTCGCAAGCCATTAATGTTCAGGAACGGCGGACCGGAAGCTTGTTTCAGAAACCATTTAAACGGTTGGAGGTTACTTCTACCCGTCAGTTGGCAAATCTGGTCAATTACATTCATACCAATCCGCAAAAACATGGAATTATCGACGATTTCAGGCAATATCCGTGGAGCAGCTACGAAAGGATTATAAGGGATAAACCTTCGAAATTAAAGAAGGACGAAGTGCTGCAATGGTTCCGCAACAAAGAAAACTACGTGAATTACCACGCCCGCACAATTGACCTCGACGAATTAAAAGATATCATCATCGAATAATCGAACCTATAAAAACATAATAAAACCATGATTAAACGAACCCTTTATTTTGGCAACCCTGCCTATTTGAACAAAAAAGATCAGCAACTAAAAATCATTGATCCCGAAACTCAAGCCGAAAAAGCAAGCATTCCGTTGGAAGATATTGCCATCATACTGCTCGACCACTATCAAATAACCATTACCCACGCCTTAATGGCCGATCTGATCGACCGAAATGTTGCCCTGATTAGTTGCGACTCGAAACATTTACCATCGGGCTTGATGCTACCATTGGATGGGAACCATGTTCAAACCGAACGTTTCCGAATCCAGATTGCAGCGTCTGAACCTTTGTTGAAAAACCTGTGGGCGCAAACCATCAAGGCAAAAATTGAAAATCAGGCGTCCATGCTCAAGCGGGCAGGTATCGAAAGTAAACAATTGCTGGCCTTGGTGCCTCAAATCAAATCGGGCGACCCCGATAATACCGAAGGACGAGCGGCGGCAGTTTACTGGAAACTGGTGTACGGCGAACATGGTTTCACCCGTAACCGTTTCGGCATGGAACCCAATGCCCATTTAAACTATTGTTATGCCATACTGCGGGCAATGGTAGCACGGGCATTGGTTAGCAGCGGGATGTTGCCCACTCTCGGTATTCATCACCGTAATAAATACAATGCCTATTGTTTGGCCGACGATATGATGGAACCCTACCGTCCGTTTTGCGATGAACTGGTGTATGAATTGTTTTCGACAGGAAATATTGAAGCGGAAGACATTACCCGTGAGCAAAAAGCCAAATTGCTGAGCATTGCAACCTGCGATGTGTTCGTTGATAACAAGCGAAGTCCCTTAATGGTTGCCCTTAGCCGGACAACCAACTCGTTGTTCGAATGTTTCGAAGGCAGTCGGCGAAAAATTATATATCCGGAGTTCTGCCCGTAGCCTCCGGAACCAAAATCGATCAGGTTAAAAATCAATACCAATGTCGTTCGATGCACTAAACCAATATCGCTGTATGTGGGTCCTGGTGTTTTTTGATATTCCGGTTGAAACCAAGAAGCAGCAAAAGGCTGCCGCTAAGTTTCGGAAAGATCTGATCAAAGATGGGTTCACGATGTTTCAATTTTCGATTTACATGCGCAACTCGCCAAGCAGCGAAAATGCCGAAGTACACACCCAGCGGGTAAAAAATATGCTTCCTGAATATGGGCACATCGGTATTCTGAAAATAACCGATAAACAATTTGGCATGATGGAACTGTTTTTCAGTAAACGGATCATCGACAAACCCGGAATAGCACAGCAATTGGAATTGTTTTAGAAATAAAAAACGAAGGTGACAGAAACAGAAAAAGCGGAGATAAACCGCTTTTTCTTGTTTCTGTCACCCCTTGTAAGTCATTGCTTTTGAGCTTCTAACCCGGCACACGATGTGATAGAACGCACTAAAGATACAATTTGAAAGCAAATCACAACCTTCATACAACCCTGTTTTGCAACGTCTCGGATGTGATAGAACGCACTAAAGATACAATTTGAAAGCAAATCACAACTGAAAAATAGTTGAACAAAATCTCAGAGCCGATGTGATAGAACGCACTAAAGATACAATTTGAAAGCAAATCACAACACATGCAAACACCGGCCATGAAACAAGCCAGATGTGATAGAACGCACTAAAGATACAATTTGAAAGCAAATCACAACGGACATGGATTGTGAGCAAATCGCAAATGGGATGTGATAGAACGCACTAAAGATACAATTTGAAAGCAAATCACAACAGAATGGACTTACATCTTTCAATGATTTGCGATGTGATAGAACGCACTAAAGATACAATTTGAAAGCAAATCACAACAGCTGCATTCTTTGAATTTTCGCTATCAGTGATGTGATAGAACGCACTAAAGATACAATTTGAAAGCAAATCACAACCTTTATGACCTAATTCTGTTACTAACCAGTGATGTGATAGAACGCACTAAAGATACAATTTGAAAGCAAATCACAACAAGATCAAGGGGTTCTGAGCTATCAAACCAGATGTGATAGAACGCACTAAAGATACAATTTGAAAGCAAATCACAACTAAACTGCTTCCATCCAATCTTCGTAGCTGATGTGATAGAACGCACTAAAGATACAATTTGAAAGCAAATCACAACCAAATCTGTTTTCTTTTGTTTTATCTTTACGATGTGATAGAACGCACTAAAGATACAATTTGAAAGCAAATCACAACAACATGTCTGACTGATAAGTTTTTATAGCAGATGTGATAGAACGCACTAAAGATACAATTTGAAAGCAAATCACAACCTTCATTTAGTCTTACTTGCCATTCTCGTGATGTGATAGAACGCACTAAAGATACAATTTGAAAGCAAATCACAACCCGTTTTGAATGAACCACGTTTCTGTGAATGATGTGATAGAACGCACTAAAGATACAATTTGAAAGCAAATCACAACTTATGTCATATGCAGGTTGCACTCCTTCTTGATGTGATAGAACGCACTAAAGATACAATTTGAAAGCAAATCACAACTAGCTAGTTCATTGTCTTCTGTATCATGTAGATGTGATAGAACGCACTAAAGATACAATTTGAAAGCAAATCACAACCGACCATCGAAACCGTAAATATTAGTAGCTGATGTGATAGAACGCACTAAAGATACAATTTGAAAGCAAATCACAACATGTATTTACCAATGTATTTCTTGATATCGGATGTGATAGAACGCACTAAAGATACAATTTGAAAGCAAATCACAACGAATGCATCTGCTTCGACGGAAGCGTAAGAGATGTGATAGAACGCACTAAAGATACAATTTGAAAGCAAATCACAACGAATGCATCTGCTTCGACGGAAGCGTAAGAGATGTGATAGAACGCACTAAAGATACAATTTGAAAGCAAATCACAACCAAATTTGTTTTCTTTTGTTTTAACTTTACGATGTGATAGAACGCACTAAAGATACAATTTGAAAGCAAATCACAACCCCGTGTCACGATTCACCCTGATCATATTAGATGTGATAGAACGCACTAAAGATACAATTTGAAAGCAAATCACAACAACTCAACTTTGTGGATTCCCGAAAGCGGCGATGTGATAGAACGCACTAAAGATACAATTTGAAAGCAAATCACAACAGGTGTAATTAAAACCAGAGAAGTATCTAAGATGTGATAGAACGCACTAAAGATACAATTTGAAAGCAAATCACAACCGATTGGAGTAATGAATATCTTAGATAAAGATGTGATAGAACGCACTAAAGATACAATTTGAAAGCAAATCACAACAATTACTGAAAAATGTTTCGATACTTACGCGATGTGATAGAACGCACTAAAGATACAATTTGAAAGCAAATCACAACTAATATCAACGGTTACATCTGCCATTTAT
>Ga0302292_1000796_pt1 | contig 21391 bp, 26 predicted proteins | sample III_Fen_N2_1_FD_194553 | JGI IMG/M metagenome (GOLD analysis project Ga0302292, IMG submission 194553) | Peat permafrost microbial communities from Stordalen Mire near Abisko, Sweden - III_Fen_N2_1 | ecosystem: Environmental > Terrestrial > Soil > Wetlands > Permafrost | place: Sweden: Abisko...
TATTTTAAATCTGTTAAGCAATTACCAGGTTACTGCTCCAGCTAATTTTTTCGCACTGGATCCACAACGATTTGATTGCATCATTATGAATCCACCTTTCTCAATGAAATACGCTTATGGTGTACCTGAAGATTTGAATATGAACGGTATGAGGTTAGGATATCATATACTGCTGCAGTGTATGAAAATGTCAGATCATGTAATTGCCCTGATGCCACTTTTTACTATTTCCGACTCAGATGTGCGCCTGCGGTACCTCAAACAATTCGGATTGAAATCGATCACCATTTTACCCCGGAAGACTTTTAAGTATGTACGGATCCAGACCGCGGTTTTCGAGTTAATAAAAGGCTGGCAGGAACCAACCGTATTCGAAGCATTTGAATTAATGCAGGCATAGCAACAATGATACTGAAGCCAGATCCGCCCGGGTCTGGCTTTTTACTTCCTGATCCGGCCGCGGGGCCTCCTTATTTTTTTTCTCCCATCCACATCTCTTAAACAGTAATACAATAGAAACTTTTAAAAGGAACTCTTAAACAATTTTAAGAGTATAAAAAAAAGTTTTCGGCTTACAACCTTACAACCTACCATATAAAGCACTGATTTATAAAGCGTATGAGGTTGTAAGTGACCCCAAAAAACAAGGTTACAACCCACTTACAACCGCTTACAACCAAAACAAGGTTACAACCGTGTTTTTGCTTTCAACGTATTGCATATCAAATAAATAAAAAGCGGTTGTAGGTTGTAAGTGGATTTTGAAAAACTTTTTTATTTTGGCGTTTTTCGAAGGAATTCTATTATCTTAGCGTAATCTGTTCGGGAAAATTGAAGAAATATCAATTTAACCCGAAAGTTCTATGATCAAAAATGCGAAGTATAGACCCAAACCTCAGGTAACTATCAACCTCGATCCGATTCGCGAAGCTTATTGCCGCTTTATTTTCAAGACTCCAGAGAACCAGCCCGAAATAACCATACATCTGAAACACGATCTGGGTATGCTCATTCACTCACATGTAAGATCGAGCCATTGTTTTCGCAAAAGTCCTTCCCTTATCAATCCGGTTACCATTATTTTGCCAACCAACCCCGTTAATCAAAACGGTATTCTTTCGGGCTTCCTGTTTGTCGACAGCTGGGGACTACAAAAAATTGAAAATGCAATTGAATACGACTTTCGAAAGTGGGTTGAACGGCGGTACGAAATTGGCTACCGGAAACGCTTCGACCGGAAGGATATTATTGAGGCAATTTTAAGAGGACTGAACGTGCGTAATAACGTAGCAAATTTCGACGCGATTAAAAAAATTGACTACCGAAATCATCGGAAAATTGAAGAAATAAGATTTGCAGAACTCTTATTATCTGATACTTAGATACTTATAATATTATTATATACTTACTGTAAATAAACCGTGTTTTTACTATAAAATTTCAGGCCATGGAAACAAAACTTTTATCAACCGACCGACCAATTTCAATCGATTACGTTTTTCAGACAGATGTTGAATCGATCAGTAACATTGATGCAAATACCCGGGCCGTAATTTTTAAAGCCGGAAAAGCCTGGAATGCGATTGCGACCACCATCGGAACCATCGATTTTCAGGACTCACCCGAAGCAACAGCCGCTGGAACAATTTATAATAATAAACTTTCGGCAGTTTGTCCGGGTCACGAAGAAAGCACCCCGGGAGATATCTCCAGCATTTCAGGCCGTATGGTGCTGATCAGGATTACTTATAAAAGTGGTTTTAAAAAATTAATCGGCACGATGGAAGGAGCTCCCCGCATGTTTATCGATACATCTTCGAACATTATAACCAGCCGCAAATTAAAGTCCAACTGGAAATCAACCGACCCAAATTTCTGGATACAATAGTCCTTTAAATGCCATAGCACCCGAAGTAATATTGTATCTATGAGAGATACAGTATTACGACAGCAATGGCAGTTCCTGCTTACCTCGCAAATTTACCGTGGTTTGTGGGCGATGCATCCCGGACAGGCCATGTCTCAGGGAGCAACCATTCAGCAATTAATGAACCGTGACTGGGCTGGATCTGATCAGACTGAAGATCTGGACAAAACCCGTGGCCGTTCCGCTCTTCCTGTTGCTGTGATATCAGCTGCCGGACATTTGTTTTCAGGATCCGAATCGTTCGATAAGGTTCCCCAGGGATCAACCGCGGTAATTCCACTAAAAGGTACCATGCTGAAATACGGTACCATGTGTACATATGGAACCGAAGAAATTGCCGGACAAATTTTGGAAGCCGGTTCTCACCGTAATATTTCATCCGTAATTATCGACATCGATTCGGGTGGAGGTGCTGTTGATGCAGTGGCGCCAATCGTTCAATCGATTATCAAGATCAGGAACGAAGCCAAAAAACCTGTTGTTGCCAGCGCCGATTTATGTGCGAGTGCCGCCATGTGGGCAGCTTCGGCATGTACCCGCATAGTTGCCAATAACGAAATTTCTGCTGAATTCGGTTCTATCGGAGTAATGATGAGCTTCATGGATATCATTCCATACTACGAAAAGGAAGGTTTCAAATTCCATTCTATTTATGCTCCTGAGTCAGATTACAAAAACAAGCCTTTCCAATTAGCACTGGAAGGTAAGTACGAAGAAATTCAGAATGAAGAGCTTTCACCGCTTGCCCTTTCTTTCCAGAATGCCATTAAAGCCAACCGCGGTTCGAAACTTAATCTGGAAGTACCTGGATTACTCAATGGGCGAATGTTCTTCGCCAAAAATGATAAAGATAATTCACTTAACGCCAAAGAGGTGGGTTTGATTGACGAAGTTGGAACGTTTGACCTGGCTGTCAGGTTAGCGCGAGACTTAGCCAGATCAGCCTTTGTGGAAAAATACGTTCAATCTTAAATTTTACAAAAATGTTTAAACACGCACTGAGCATGGTTTTAGGCTTTTTGGGAATCGAAGCATTTGCGAAAGCAGATGGTAAATCGACACTTTCCGAAGAGCAGAAAAAACAGCTTTCCGAAGAATACGGAGAGCAGTTTGTATCCAAGTTCGAGGCTGATCTGGCAAAATTTGAAGCTAATGGAGAAGATCCACTACGCGCCCGCCTCGAAGTGAAACTGAACAATCTTGATGCTATCGTTGCAAAGCAAGAAAAAGCTCTGGAAACAATGAAAGCCGAGAATGTAACCCTTAAAGGACAGGTTGAAAAACTTGCCATTGTAACTGAGCCGGAACCGGCTGCTGAATACGTTTCGAACGAAAAAGGCAAAAAAGTTTTGAAATTCAAACCAAACATGGCACATCAGCACAATAAAATTGCTGCTGATTACCTTGCTGGAGATCACCGCGTACTTGCTGCCGGTGAAACAATCACTGTCGATTCGGTAATTTCCGAATTTGGCGCTTTGATTGACTATGTGAAGCTGGACATGATTGGCCAGATCTTCCAGGGCTTTGAAACTGCTCAGTATTTGAACTGGAAACGCGAAATTCATTCGTACAAGGCTGAAAAATCGTTGATCACTTCGGTGATTCAGCAATTTGTTCCAAAATGGACACCGCTGGGTGCCACCTCATTCACTCCGCTCACAATTCCATTGCGCCGGTTTAAAATCAACGTTCCAATTACTCCAGCTGATGTGAAAGATTGGATTTTCGGAATGTACGACGAATCGAAAGATTTGGAACAGCATCCGATTACTCAGTATATCGTTAATCAACTGATTGCCCCAAAAGCAATGGAAGATTTGGATGATATTTGCGCAAACGGTGAATTTGACGAGCTCGTATGGGCTAATGTTGATGATGGTGATGCTGGTCAGGATCCTTTGAAATCAATTGATGGTTTCCTTACTCAATTGAGTAAAGACAAAGCTTTGGGTGCAGCCAAAAAAATGAATTTCATTCCATTGGCATCGGTTATCACCGACGCTAATGTTTTGGCACAGGTGAACTTGTTTGTTGATTCGATCGACAAAAAGTACAAACGCCGCGACATGCCAGTGTTCATTGACCCAACTTTATACCGTATGTACAAACGTGCATACAAAAATAAATTTGGCGAAGGTTCTTCTGATCCTCAATTTGGTGGTGATGTGATTGATTATACCCGCAACCGGCTTGTTCCAATGTACAACCTTACCGAAAAGGGTGCAATTTTTACCACTCCAAAAGAAAACTTCATCGGTTTGCGTCACATTAACGAACCAGGAGCTACCAACCTTAAAATGAAATCGTACGATTACGATGTGCATGTAATTGGTGAATTCCGTTTCGGTATTGGTTTTGCAATTGCTGAAGCTGTATTCTATTTCATTCCTGATGAAGTAGTTGATTCGGCCGGTGCCGGTGTATAACCCATAGAGCAGCCCCGAGTAATCGGGGTTGCTTCTCTAATCTCTAAATAATTAAATATCATGAAATTGATTTTATTATATGTACCGGTAAGCGTACCAAAAACGGGAGCAAATCCCGGAAGGCCAAAAGGAAAAGACGAAAATATCATCATTGTTCGCACTGCTGATATTGAAACATTCCCGACCCGTGACGCCAATGGCGTGAAAAGTGTAGCCCTTTCGAACTTAGTTCTGAAAACAGGCGCAAAAGCCATTGCCATTTATGCCACCCCGTCAACCATCAAACGGTTTGATACCGGCGAAGGTGATCCTGATGCCAAAGGTTGGCTGAATAACCTCGAATTTGAACATCCTGGTGATGAAGTTGGACTGGAAGAATTTTTGGAAAACAACATCAATGAAAATTTGATTGCGATTTCCAGCCGTCGCAACTGGGCCAGTGTGAAAATTCACGGTACCATTGAAGAGCCGCTTCAGTTTGATGCTGAACAGCAAGATGACAAAGATGGTTTAAAATCGACTATCAAATTGAAATCCATCATGCGCGGTCCTAAATCGATGGTTTACCTGGGAACAAAACCAGCTCTCGATACCGATAGCGGTGGTTTAGGAGTTTAAGCCGATTAAATCCAATACGTGAAAGCCTGCAGATATCCTGCAGGCTTTTTTTAGTCCTTTTATTGCAATTGCAAATCAGGCAAATTCGGTAAACTCTAAATTTTATCAAATGGAAGTACCTGTTATTACACTACAAAACACGAAGGCCGAAATATTTGCAGCTTACCAGGGAAAGTTGCAATATATTGATGATTGCTTAAAGGAAAATCAATGGCTTCAGGATCAACTTAAAGAATGTAAAAGTCAATTGGAAGCACCTGCAAATCAACCATTGGCTGAACTAATCTCAAAGCCTGAACATGTAACCGTTTGTATTCCTTATGTGAGAAGCTTAGCACAGGGTAACGAATTACAATTGGCTATCCGCGGATGGGCTGAAAACTTCAAGCAAGGAATGAACATTGTCGTGATCGGTGACCGTGAAGACTGGATGAACGATTTGGTTCATGTGATCGAATGTGAACGGATCAGCAACAACCCACCACTCGATGTGGTACATAAAATGATGCTGGCCATTGAATCTGACCAGGTAACTGATAAATTTATCTGGGCAAACGATGATCAGTATCTGATTTCTCCTTGTATGCTGGCCGATTTTGAAACCTTGAAATGCACAGGGAAACTGGGTGATAAAAACATGGGATCAACCCTTTATCAGCAGAACAAAAAACGAACCTTCGATTTTCTTGTCAAACATGGAGCCCCGACATGGGATTTTTCAACACATACTCCATTTGTGTTTGAAAAGGACTTATTAGAAGATATGATTAAATCTTTTGAGCTGACCAAGGAAGCTCATTTGGTTGCAACATTATATTTCAATTGGTATTTCCCATATTTTATTCCTTACGAATGTGAAGGGCCGATTGCACTCGAAAACGATAACCTAAAAGTTGGAGTTTACCGTCAGAATGCCGATTTGGACCGTCTTAAAAAACTGATGCCCCGGAAAAAGATTCTGAGCAACTCTGAAAGCGGATGGTCACCGGCCCTTTCCGAAATATTGAACAAGCAATTTGCCTCTAAATGCAGGTTCGAAAACTAACACTAAAGAACGACCGGGTAAGGGTCGTGGGATGGATGAGAAGCGGCGCACCAACGAAAGAAGGTGTGTCGCTTTATGCATCCTTATTCCCGGATCCGGTTTTTCTGGCTAAACTCAAAAAAGATCCGGAAGGGAATCGTGAAGAGTTATACCTGACTTTTTGCGCCATGCTGGATATTACTTACCAACGATTTGAACAGATAGTAAACGAATGGCATGCAAAAGAAAAACACATACCAAAACGTACAGAACGAAGTAATGAAGCAAAACAGCAAGGTGCTGGATCATTGCCTTCAAAAGTTGAAACAAAAAGGAATAGCTCAAGATCCTTCCGTAACGATTGGCCTTTCCTCTCCAGACCGGAATGTCCTCCGCAGCTTAAGGCATTAGCAGCTGATAAAATTAGTTGCTGGGAGCGATATACCGAAGCCCATAAACAACTGTTCGATTGCTCCAGTGTGGAAGAGTGTTACCAGGTTGCTTACACCCTGATTGAGAACTTCAAGGAAAACAGACAGATTTTTGAGGAACTTGATTACTATAAGCAACATAAATCGGTTTTGGGTTTGCATCGGATATTTGGGCAATTTAAGCGATTTGACGAACTCAGGGGCAAAAAGCCTATCGAGCTATTCAAATTATATAACGACACATTACCGCACCGGATTTGGCGCATCAACAGCGAAATAAAGAAAGGCGATAAACCCCACCTGAACGGTGAACGGGAACAACGACTAGCCGAAGTGCAGGCAGAACTGGCAGAGGTTAAACGATTATTGGGCATCGATGGGTAAATTCTTCGACATAAAGGATCTGAAGCCAAAGCCAATTGAAAAAGGCGAAGAAACGGGGATATCGACCAAAGAAACAAACTCGAAGTCGCTCCGGATCCGCTTTGATGAAATGCACGAACAGAAGATTGCAACCATCAAAATGCTGTGCGGTCGTCTTCCGGAAGAAAATGAAGTGTTTTTCCTGGAATCAACCAACAGCTTCAATGCCTTTACTTTCATCGTTTACCTGATTAAACATGCCGGACGAATTGATGACCTGTTCATTGCAACCTATTCAATCAATACCCGGATCCTGGATAGTTTGTCTTCGAGGATCCACAACAATGAGATCGGAGAAATCTGCCTGTATATCGCTGAAAGTATCAGGTACCGGATGCCGAAAGTAAAGGACCAGCTCGACATGATGATCAAGAGCATGGATAATTTTCAGGTTGAATATGCCTGGACACATAAAAAAGTGATTGCCGCCCGTGTGGGCGATGCTCATTATGTGATCGAAGGATCGGGAAACTTTTCGGAAAACAGCGCAGAGGAACAATACATTTTCATGAGATCAAAACGAATTTATGAATTCAGAACCGGATATACTAAGTGAATGGCCCTTTTGGTTTCCGCTTAATGAAGTTGAAACCCTTGAATACATTGCCGCAGTTGGCTATACTCCTGAAAAGGTTGCCATGTATTTTGGCATCGACCGGGAAACATTCCTGCAGGAGTTTTACCGTGAGGACAGCCGGATCAGGTTCCATTATGAGCGTGGGATCCTGGTGAACGAAGCAAACGAAACGATTGCCACTCAAAAAGCAGCCAATGAAGGAAATGCCACCCAGGCGCAGCGCCTTGACAAACGACGATTTCAAATCAGATTTCAGGAATTGAAAGAAAGGATTATTTATGGCAAAGAATAAGTTCGAAATAAGCCGCTATCATGAAATTGCTGAATACATTGAAACCGGCAGCAAATCAAATCTTACTCCGGATGAGATTGATTATTTGGACATCCTTGTCAAAATGAACTCGATGCGTCGCCGGTATGGGATCAACGAAACGATTGCCTTCTTCAGTAAAAAGCCGTTTGATATCAGTTTGTATCGTGCCAAACAAATGTTCGAGGAATCAATCAATTTGTTCTATTCCGATGAAATTATAGATAAACGTGCTGCACGTAACCTGAAAGCCGAACAATTTGAACAGGCCGCACAACTTGCGTTGGAGGGAGCCACCTGTATCAAAGATCTTGAAGTTTACCGGGCATTGCTTTGGGATAGCTACAAAGCCCGCCAATTGGATCAGCCCGACCCGATCAATATTCCAAAAGAATTATACGAACGGCCAATCAAGATTTACACCATGAACCCGGTTCAGGCCAAATTACCACCAATCGACCGCAATGCCCTGGCTAAAGAAATTGATGAACTGGATGAGTCAGCCGCGGACAAAAAACGCTGGAAACAGGAAGCAATGGTTGAAGATATTGACTTTATTGAGATGCTCAATGACCAAACCGACGAAGATTGATCTGGACCGTCCGGACGTTGAAGTCCGTTACATGAACTGGTTGGCGCAAACCAGTGGAATAATGATGCCCGGATCACTTTATTTCATTGGTGGCCGGGGATCGACCAAAACAACCGCGTTTCAGGCTGAACGGCTTCAGGAAATGGTTTACGATATGCCGGGAGCTCCTGTTGCCCTGGTTGCTGATACGTTTACAAATCTTCAGAAAAATGTTTGGCCAACCATGCAGGAAGGTTTGCGCCTCCTGGGATGGGAAGAGGACATTCATTACGTGGTTGAAAAAGAACCACTCGAACATTGGAAAGAAAAGCCAATTAATATTATCTCCAGCTACAAACACACCGTTATATTTTTCAATGGTTTTAACCTCACTTTTATTTCACTTGACCGGCCATCAACAGCAGCCGGAAAATCTTACGTTGCCATTATTGGTGATGAAGTAAAATTCTTCAGAGAAGATAAGATTGCCAAATTAACCAAAGCCGTTCGCGGATTTAAGGTCAGATACGGGCAATCTCCATTTTATCGCTCGCAGACTTTTACCACCGACATGCCGAATAAGAATTTGATCGGTGAGCATGACTGGATCCTGAAGCATCGCAAAAGAATGGACGTTAAACAAATCGTTCGGATCCTGAAAGTTGGATTTGTTTACAATGACATCAAAAAAGAATATGTAATCGCTAAAGATTCAGGCGACCGCAAAGAATTGGCAATTGTCAAGCGTAAACTAGATAGATGGGAAGCGCGTTGGAGAAAGGTTCGAAAGAAATCTGTATTCTTTTGGGTGGCTAGCTCATTCATCAATGCCGATATTTTAGGAGTTGATTTCTTCTCTGAAGAGTTCGAAACAGATCTGGAAGACGTTGCACAGGCAATCCTTTCACTGAAGCCAAAGTTAATGGCCGGCAATCGCTTTTATTCAAAGCTTACAGAAAAGCATTTCTATCAGGATGGGGCCGATGCACACTGGAGTGACTATTTCGGGATCCGGGATACAGAAGATTGCAGGATCCTGGCTAAGTTGGATAAGACAAAAGCCATTGATGCCGGTATGGACTTCGGTAACATGATGAGCATGATCATTGCCCAGGATGGAAAGAAACGAGACTATAATTTACTGAAAGAGTTATATACATTACCACCTAATTCAATCAGACAGTTAGCAGATCAGTTCATTGAGTACTTCAAACCACACGAAGAGAAGACTCTTAATCTGTACTATGACCGTGCTGGTAACAACTACAACAAATCAGGACAGGACCTTGCATCTCAAATAAAGAAAGCAATTGAAAAGAATGAGGAAGGCAAACGTACTGGCTGGAAGGTTATACTTCGGTCAATTGGACAGGCTACCATTCATTCAAACACTGAGTATAACTTCATGATCGATCTGCTATCTGAGACTAACACTGCTCTGCCTGTTGTGTGTATTGATCAGTTCAACTGTCCATGTCTCAAGTCTTCGCTTGAGAAGGCACCTTCAAAGGTTGTTACACGTAACAATCGTAAGATGATTGTCAAGGATAAGAAGAGTGAAGGCCTACCAATTCATAAGCTACCCAAAGACTCAACCAACTTCTCTGATGCGTTCAAGTATCTGATGTGTCGCAAACAATGGCTCAACCTAAACAAGGGCATACGCAAGCAAAGCTCAGGTGATTTATCCACGGTGGGATAAATAAAAGTTACCCCTATTACATTAAAAGAGGGGCATGGTATCCATGCACCCCCAACCTAAAACAGGTTGGATTTACGAACCTGAGGGTCAGGCGGTTTATCATATTTCCGGCCATCGCGACCCTTTGCGACTGCAAGCACGATTGAGGGCGGGCTCGGAGTCAACCTTCAAACAACAAAAAATTGAAAATTTTTTAGTTGGTTTTTGGTCTGGTTATCAATAATTTAACTGGTTTCGGTTTTTGCTGGATGGCGATTTGTTGACCGGTTGATTTTGGAAGTTGCCCCGAATGCGATTTTTTGAGGTTGATTTTGCCGGATGATTTTTGGAAGTTGCCCCAGATAAATTTTTCAGGTTTATGATTTTGCTTGTTATTTGAAATGGTTCTTAATAGAGAGGCTGATAAATGGCTTTAAATCGCTTAACTCAATGTCTGATCTGATTTTTGATGAAAACTTTTTTTTCGTGCAATTGATAAAAAGCCAGTTGTTTAAATGTGTCAATTTGTTTTTAATATGCTGATTTGTAATACTTTGAATGAATAATAAATTTGCACAGGTCAATAAAAAGATGTAAATTAGTATTAGAAAATGAGAGGGAAACCAATCTGATTCTATCCAAATCCAATTTGTTTAACATTTAAAAATTAATGTCATGGTAGTAAAAAAAGTTACTGCGCCTTTTCAGGTGCAAAAGGGAGAGAACACCCCAGAATTAGAGCAAAAAGCTTTGCCAGTTTCAACCGAAACACCGGAAGCAAAAGAACCCACACCAGAGGAACTAAAACAAGTTATCGAGGACCTTAACAAAAGGCTTTCAGCAATTCCCACAGACCTAAAAACACGGGTCGAGTATTTCAACAAAAAAAATGAATTGATCCGCAGACTTTCAAAGCTTGACACAGACAAAGAAATTCTTTCCAATCACCTGGACAAACTTTCTGAAATTGCTGCAGCAAATGAATTTGAGAGTGAAGAGTATTATCTGAACATCGAAGGCGGTAGCCAGTACAGTAAAAAAGCAGTTTACACGCTAAAAAATCCGGTTATTATTGGTGAACTCATTGCCTTTATTATCGGAAAGATTGACAGCAAAAGGGATTCATTGAAAAAGGAAATTGAAGCCTAAGTAAAAGCGAAAAGGGGGTATCCCTCCCCCTTTTCAATCCAAAATTTGTTTAACATCAATAAATTGACATCATGAGCAAAGATACAGAATCAACACGGAAAGAACAATATTTGAAGAAAAGAAAAGAGTTAATTGAGCTTTCTCGATTTGTCCGGATGGGCGTAAAATCGGGAGCCTACGACAGTGTTAACGAAGGACTAAAAGAAATCTATCAGGAGACTAACTCCGAGATTGAAGAGTTTAAAACTTTTTGGCAATGGAAGGACGAAGGCGCCACAGTTCGCAAAGGACAAACAGCCTTTTTAATCTGGGGGCAACCTCGCAAGGGTGAACAGGTACCCGAAGGAGCAAACGAGCCAGAGGAGTATAAATATTGGCCTGTTTGTTACCTGTTTGCAAATACACAGGTTTACAAACCAGAACCGGCAGCAGAACCGGAGACACAGACAGAACCAGAGCCAGAACTTGAAACCGTTTCAGGCGATGAATACTAATATTCCAACTTTGGCCGAAATTGAAATAATTTACCGGCCAAAATATAAAGCATCCGAACTGCCTAAAGTGGTTACATCTGCCGATGCATACAGCTATTTAAAAGATATTTTTCCAAGTCTGGATTATCGGGAGTTTTTCTATATCCTATGCCTGAATCGAAATAATAACGTTTTGGGTTTCTGCCAAATTTCTGCAGGTGGTTTATGTGGTACGGTTGCCGATGTTCGAATGATTATGCAAACCGGATTGAAATCAAATTCATGCAGTTTAATTTTAAGCCATTGCCACCCGTCAGGAAATCTAATCCCGAGCGAAGCCGACAAAGATTTGACAAAGAAAATCAAGGAGGCCGGCAAAGTGCTAGACATTGCAATCTTAGATCATCTTATTATTACTTCTGAATCTTATTTTTCGTTTGCGGATGAAGGTTTAATGTAATTATTTTCAATCGCAGGGGTGGCTTATATGCCATTCCCCGGCGCGCTCAAAAAGGAGTTCCGTGCCGCCAGGCTTCGCCTTATTTTCTTCGTCAATGTTTCCTTCCTTTGTCAGTAAACCGGCACTCTACCGTATTTATTTATCTGATTTTTGACGATTAAATTCTCTCACTAAATCCCAATTCAAATTTAACCTTACAAAAAGGGGCTTCTGCTTGACTCGTATTGTTAAATCGCCGTATATTGCAGAAACCATAAATCAATCACATGAAAAAACTATTCTTCATTATCCTTCTTTGCAGCTTTTCTGTTTTGCTTCAAGCTCAGAAAAATTACTTATTTGAATTGAATGGTAAAAAATTAGCTAAATCACAAAAATATGCACAAAAATCATCCGGTGATTATTTAAGGCAGGCAGGAACCTGCTATCTGGTTGGAATAGGTGTTGCAATTACGGGATCTGCAATTTCTGTAATTGACATGAATAGCGGTGAAATCAATAATTCAGCTGCAATTATTGGAGGTACAACGGCTGTTGGTGGATTGGTACTAACAATTATCGGACATTCTAAATTAATAAAGGCAGGTAAAGCACTTGATGCAGAGCGCAAAATTACCTTAGTTCCTTCATCTTCTGGATTAGGACTTGCACTTAAATTTTAATTGAGATGAATAAAATATTGATAGTCATAGTTGTTTTATTTTTGGTGTCCTGCAGTAATGGCAATGAAATTTCTCAATTAAAAGAAAATCAGAAAAAGCTCGAAGCCAGAATTGATAAGCTCGAAAAAGATATGAAGGAACAAATGAAAATTGATTCAATTCTGCTCGAAATTCAAAAGCCACAGCCCGGATCACTTCTTTATGAACTCGATCACAAAAAAAATAGATAGTACATATTGTTATTCAATTATGTATTCATACATTTGTAACGCTTACACAACACAACAGGGTTTCGGAATTCGCCTTTAATGCAATTTCAACGAGATTTTTAAATATAGAGCTATCGGGATCAACTCTCTTTCGGGTTTCGGCCTGTTCGTGGTTGTGTAAGCACCCGGTGGCTCTTTTTGTTTCATTTAATGCTTACACAACCATGAGTAAAAAACAAGCTTTCAAACTGATTTACAAGGTAGAATCAGAAAAATTAATCGAAGTCGTTAGAGTAGCCTGGGAAGTAATTTCCGAAATGGGCCTGGAACCCGAAACAATCTCCCTGCCTGATGGCCGGGCAATTCCCTGGCACGCCACAGCAGCTCACCAGTTCGCCGCTGAAGGAAGTATTGACGAAGAAAAGTTTATTGAATGGTCTCTCTCAGAACAATAATTCATAAATTTGAACTATGAAAGAACTCCACGAACAAGCATTTGAATTGGTTGAACGCATCTTTAAAGATTGTGATCATGAATTAAAACAGTTCACTTATGGAGATAGAAGCCATGTTAAAATTTCTGCTCCTCAGGTTTTTATTGATCTGTTAACTGAAGGCTACAAAAACGCTTTCGGAATATGGCCACATAGATCTCCTGAAGGAAAAATTTATTTCCGTGATATTGAAGTCATTCCAAATTATGAAATGGAAGTTGTTTTATTTCATAAGAATTATCCTGAAATCCAGGATCAGCGTTTGATCTATAAGGTAAAGTTAAATTCAGGTAAAAATGTTAGGCCAGGAGAATTCAATAAAATTCATTTATCAAAAGACGAAAACGGGAATTTAACTGCAACTTCTTTTTTTTAAGTTCCAGATAGGCCTGATATACCTCCATTTGATCCTACAAAACTTTATTATTTCAAAGCAGCTCCCGGGCTGCTTTTTTTGTCCTTCACCGCTTACTTTACTTCCGGTACCTTTAAATAAAAAAATGATCGCACTGGTACCCACCTGCAACCGTCCCGAATTGTTTGCCCGGCTTGTATCCAGGCTCGAAGGATTTGAAGTGATTGGATTCGTCAACAATTCGACGCCTGAAAATGAAGAACAATATTTAAAACTGAATTTACCTGAAGATACAACCTTAGTTTTTACCGGCATTAAAGGCGAACCAAAAGCTTGTCATGTAATGATGTTTAAAATCATGCTACAATTTGTTCACGATGAATGCCTGGTGATTGAAGATGATGTTTTTCCCTGCTCAAACTTTTACGATGAACTTCAAAACCGGATCAGCACACTGAAAACTGAGACTGATCACTTCGTTTTAAGTCCGATTTATCTGCCAGAACGCAATTCCGATTTTTACACTGGAGGCAAAAGTAAGGCCGTAAAGATTGGCCCTTACCAGTTCATTGATCAGGCCTGGGTTGATGGCAATTTTTACATGACCTCCGCAGTTTTGGCCGCGATGAAACAATGGTTATCCGGAAAAGTGAAATCCTATCCGGCATCGAGCGGTATAGGAAGGCGAAATTCATTTGAAATTTACCGGCGAAAATGGAAAATGTACACTGCAATACCCACGCTGGTAGAACATTTAGATCAGGATAGCGTGATGTTTGGCGACCGTCGCAAAGAAATCCCATTGATCGCCAAGTTTTAAAATCTGTCCTTTTACCCTCGATTGCCGCGCTATAGCTTAGTATCATGAAAGTTTACGAAGCTATAGACCAAATGCGGACCATCTCAAAACAGGGTGGCGAATTCTCCATGACTTTTATGGGTTACTCGGAAACTGCCGGAAAATCTGACGGTCCGGTATCGGTCGACCGTGCCAGGCTTCGCGCCCGGCCAAACTCCGATCAGAACCGGAATGCCGAAATGATGGAAGCTTACACCAACCTTGCCACCGGAGAAGCCCGCCAATTCTATCAGCCTTTACTCATGATTTTTAACGGACAAAAAATTGATTTGGAATGAAAAATAAACCTGATGTGATTGTAAAAGGCGACTCCGGAGTGATGAACATCCCGGATGTTGGTGTATTCTCGTTTTATACCGGCGCCGGAACTACCGACGATATGTGGAGCACGCTTGTTTTGAGTGATAACGGAGTACAATGGGAAGCATACCCCGATCTTATTGGAGGCAAAAAGATTGTTCCATACGGCTCAAACAACAATCTGCCGGTCGTGATCCGGAACATGATGGAAGAAAACAACCTTGCTCCGGGCATCCTTGAGCGCGAAATGGGTTTACTCCATGGTCAGGGTCCGCAGTTGTATGTCGATAATGTGGTTAATGATGATATTGTTCGTAAATGGACCTTCGATCAGGAAATATGGGACTGGCTGAAATCGTGGAATTACCGCCGTTTCATCGACATGAGTACCGTGGAGTACAAATACCTGAAGGGAATATTTGTAAAGCGATATCTCCGCCGTGGCGCGCGTATTGGTCGCAATCCTGAATTTGTTCTGGAAGTATGCCCGGGAACTGATGCACGTTTGGCATGGGTCGATTCGCGTCGACTGGAAGATGTTCCAAACATTTTTACAGGCGATTTCGAAAACAATTGCAGCCGCACCGGAATACGCACCTGGCCAATATGGAACAAATTCGATCCGTTTGGAGTGGCCGCTTCAATGAGTTACCACAACTCCTATTCATTCGCTCATAACTTCTATTCTATGCCCGCTTTTTGGGGATCGCGCAAATGGATCCAGCGCTCAAGTGATGTGCCAGATATCCTGAAATATTTGTCTGAAAACGGTCTGATGCTTACTCACCACATTCATTCACCATCAAACTACTGGGAAGAAAAGCGCGAGAAGTTAGAACTTAAGTTCCCTGGCAAAGATGCTATATACATCGATGAGAAATTGAAGGAATTAAAAACCGAAACCTTCAGGACAATTTCGGGAGTGCTGCAGGGGAAAAAGAATGTGGGTAAATTCATCGAAACGGTTGATGTGTGGGATGACGAAGCTCAATTGGTTCGCGCCTGGAAAGTTGAAGCCATAGACAATAAAACCGCCGATTTTATTGAAGCGCAGATTAAAATATCAGATAAGGCAGATGCCGCCACCACTTCAGGAATTGGATTGCACCCGGCACTATCGAACATGATGATGAACGGTAAATCTGCTTCAGGATCGGAAATGCTTTACGCGCTGAAATTGTACCTGGCATCTGATACCACCATTCCAGAAGAGGTGATTTTTGAACCGATCAACCAATGTATTGAAGCCATGTGGCCCGCTAAAAAGTGTCGCCTGGGATTCTATCACAAAATTGTGATGAAAGAAGAGAATGTTGCACCAACGGATCGCACCGTTTCAAACGTATAGCCATGATTTTTAATAAAAACAGCAACGGAAACGAAGAATTACGCATCCAGACGGGTTCGTACTACAAATCAAATGAGTTCGATAAGATCAGCGTAAAAATCATGCTGGCATCCGAAGATCTGACTTTACTTATAGGTAAGGCTATTTTCGACCGTGCCGAAACGCACTATCTGAGCGACAATTACCTGTCAGTAACTGAAGTTTTACCGGTACCCGATCCTGTCGAAGATTCAGGTTCAGGAGGCGAAGGATTACCCGCTGCCGATTACTCTTTGCTCGATCGCCTCGTTCAGCACATTCAGTTACCCATCGCATTTTTAGCCACACTTTGGCACTACCAGGGGAATGATATCAGCCACGAAGATACCGGCCGAAAAATGAAGGTCGATAAAACTTCAGAATCAATTGCCTGGGAATGGCAATATAACCGCGACGATGAAGCCGCTTTGCGCAATTACCGAAAAGCTTTCGACCGTCTGATCCGTTTTCTGAATGCCAATGTCGATCAACTGCCGGAATGGAAAAATTCAACTGCAAAAAAAGATTCGCTCAGCCTGTTCATCAATACGGCAGAGCATTTTAATCGGTTATTCGCCATCGACGATTCACCGGTCTTTTTCCTTCGCCTGGCTCCCATCATGCGCGAAATTGAACGCAAGCACATTAAACCCATCCTCGGAACGGAAAAGTTTAATGAGCTGAAAACGTTGATTCAGTCCGGAGCGGAAATATCCGAACAGAATCAGGAGTTGATTGATTTTATTTGCGATCCAATTCCACTGTTCACAATGAGCATGGCTGTTAAGCGCTTCTCGCTAACCGTGATCCCCGAAGGCGTTGTTCAAAATTTCTTTTCAGAAAGATCAACGACAAAAGCCAATATACCCGCCACCATCGACCTGGTAAATACAGTTTCAAAATCGCTTTGGAAGGATGGCGAATTTGTGCTGAATGAGTTAAAAAAATACTGGAGCATTAAAAATGCTGAAGAAGTAATTGACGAAACGATCACTGAGTTTCTACCGGCCGGAAAAACAACCGATAAATTCATAGGATTATGAACACCATCGAAATTCCCGAAAGGCAGATTAATGTAGAATTTCCATCGTGTTGGGAAGAATTGACAAACGATCAGTTTGCTTTCGTCATGCAGGAATGGATCTCCCTGATGGATGGCAAAATTAACGAAGATGAATTCAGGCTGATCGTTCTGTATCATTTGCTCGACATCAAACGCGGACCGTTTCAGGACTGGAAAGACCGGCGCCTGAGCAAACAGCAGCTGGAGGACAAATTTGCAAACATCTGGCAATTGACCGAACTGCTAAACTGGCTTATCCGGATCGAAGTTATTGACGGGCAAAATGTAGGGATGCTAAATTATACCGGCATCCAAAACCGGATCCCGCGCATCGATGGTGAATGGGCATGGCTCGAAGGCCCTGATGATTGCCTGCTGAATATCACCTTTGCCGAATACCGTGCAGCATGGAACCATTTCGAAGCTTACACGCGCGACCATAAACACACCGATCTTGATCACCTGGTTGCGATACTTTACCGGCCGGTGCGGGCAAACTTCGACGATCTGAAGCATAAACCCGATTTCGATGGACAGAACCGGGAGCCATTTAATCCTTACATAACCTCGCACTACGCAGAATTGGTCAAAAACCTGCCGTACTGGATGAAATTAACCATCTACATGTGGTTTGGCAATTGCGATCGCTTTTTAAAAGAAGAGGAACTGGAAGTTTTTGGCAAACCGCTTTCTTTCACTCCACTGTTCAAAAAATCTCAGTCCGAATCTTCAGAAGCCGTTGAAATTCTGGATGAAAACGATTTGGGATTAACCGGCCTGCTTTACATGGTTTCCGAATCGAAATTATTCGGAACCATCGCCGAAACCGACCGGACAAACTACATCGACCTGTTAACGGCGCTGCTCTACTGGAAACAACAATCAGATAAAATTAAAACATCATGATCCGGATCACAGATTTAAACGACCTGCTTACCTCTATGGTATCCGATATTTCCGGTGTGGCCGGATTTGTATTGGTTGCAAACGAAAATCACCTGGTTAAACGACTCTCTGATAAAACAGGAGTTTGGCTGGGTGTAACCATTCCTTCTGCTGATCCTGAAACGGTGAATGAAGACAATGTGGCTGAAAATAATATTGTCTGGATTTTTATTGTGGAGAAGAAAGATCCCGGGAGCATGGACGCTACCGATGAACTGGAGCACTATCAAAAAATTCAGGACATTACTGCAGCAGTTAAAAACTGGCTCCGCGATAAGAAATTGGAAGGAAACGAATTCCTTGAATATCTGAACCTGCAGAGCATCCATACCGATCCTGAATACCAGTTTGGCGGATGGAACGGCTGGAGCATTAATTTCAATTTCGACACTGACGGATATTAATATGGAACTGGCACTTGTCCGCAAAGAATTCGTTAAGCAGATCCTGCAACAGGAAGGCAAAGAGTTGCACGATAACCAGGGAAAGGCTATTGCGAAGCTGCTGCACTTTCACAGTAACCGGCTGATGGATACACGGCCATTTCGTGTGGAGTCAGAAGATGCCATGGACGGACAGTTTACCACTCAAATAACTGCTTACGGTCGTTTCCTGGATATCAAGCCAAAGAACAGGGTGATTAAGGAGCAAAGTAAATACACCCACTGGCGCCAACGCAGACGAACAAAAGCTTTCCCGATTTACAACCGGTTTGTATTCGGGCATTATTATACAATCGCTTACCGGCTCATGTATGGGCTGACAGAAGAAGTTGCTGAAGGAATTAAGAAACAATTTGACACGCTGAACAATGGAAAATAAACTACGCGACGAAGATCTGAACCTGAATATTATCGTGAATGGCGATAAGAGCAAAAAGGAATTGGGCGACCTCGAAAAGAGTACCCGTGAGCTCACCGCACGAAACAAGGAACTGCGTATTGAAAAGGAAAAACTGATCCGTGCCGGAAAACAGGAAAGCGACGAATTTAAGGCTGTAACCAAAGAAATAACCGAAAACAACCGGGTTCTGAAAACCAACGAAACCCGGATGACTGAGCTGCGAAAAGCGATCGGACTTGCGGCTTTAACTATGGGCCAACTGCGGAGTGAACAAACCAGGCTCAAAAGGCTGATGGATTCATCAACTCCCGGAACTGAACAGTGGAAATTATTCAAGTCACAACTTGAAAAGGTTGAAGGGCAGATGGAGAAAAACCGCAAGGGTGGTGAACGAATGCATTTGTCGCTTGGTAAAATGGCTGATGGCTTCAATCGTTATTTTGCCATGATATCAGTGTGGGTGGCTTCACTCACTGGAGTAATATTTGGTTTCAAAAAAGCATCGAACGAATTCGCCATGTTTGATGACAAGGTGGCCGATGTGCAAAAAACTACCGGATTAGCCAAAGATGAAGTGTTGGCGCTCGATAAATCGTTGCAGAATCTTGATACCCGGACCGCGCAAAATGATTTGCTTGATTTGGCAAAGATTGCTGGAAAATTGGGTTTGTCGGCCGAACCGGATGTAGAAGGGTTTGTCCGCGCTGCCGATAAAATTGCCGTAGCGCTCACCGAAGATCTTGGAGGAAATATTGAGGAATCAATCAACGACATTGGTAAATTAACCGATATCTTCAAATTGAATGAAGATTACGGTATTGAAGCTTCGATGATTAAGGTTGGTTCAACAATCAACGCGTTAGGAGCTGCCAGTACTGCCAACGAAGGTTACATTGTTGAATTCACCAAGCGGGTGGCCGGTATTGCACCCAGTGCCGGAATATCGATTGAGAAAGTAATGGGATTGGCTGCAACGCTGGACCAGTTCGGACAATCGAGTGAGGTGGCCAGTACTGTTTATGCCCAGGTTGTTCCTGACATGTTTAAAGATACCGCCACTTATGCGGCTATTGCAAAAATGTCGGTTTCTGATTTCAAGGATCTCCTGAACAAAGATGCCAACGAAGCTTTTATCCGGTTCCTTGCAGGTTTAAATGGCAACAATGGCGGACTTGCCGAAATGACACAAAAATTGGATGGACTTGGTTTGGAAGGCAAACGTTCCATTTCTGTACTAGGAGTGTTAGCCAACAACACTGAAACGCTTCGCGAACAGCAAGATTTATCTGCAAAATCATTTGAGCAGGGAACTTCATTAATCGCTGAATTCAATATCAAGAATGAAACCATGCAGGCCCGGCTTGATAAATCAAAGAAAAGTCTGGCGCTGATTACCCGTGAACTTGGAGAAAGTCTTTCACCGGCCATGTTGGTAAGCACAAACGGAATCACCTACTTCATCAAAGGCGCTGTACAGGCTATCAGAATCTTCACCCAATACAAAGGAACCATTGTTGGTGCTGCTGTAGGAATTGCAGCCTACACAATCGCTGTTAAGCTTGCCGCTAAATGGGATACCATCCATTATGGATATTTGGTAGTAAAAACTGCGATTACCAAAGCTTATGCCTGGGTTGTTGGTGTATTAACCGGCGAAGTTACCCTAGCCACCGTTGCTCAAAATGCCTGGAACATTGCACAAAAAGCCAATCCAATTGGTTTAATTATCGGATTGCTTACTGCAGCAGCTACGGCCTATTTTATTTTCAAGGGAAAAGTAAAGGAAGCCACAGTTGAACAGAAAAAGTTTAACGATGAAATGGAGCGGGGCAAAGAACTAATGGGCCAAACCAAGACAATTGAAGAACGCGCCCGTGTAATGGCTACTATGAACGCCCGACAACTCGAAGAATTCAAAGGGAATCTGGAGGATCAGATCAAAGCAGAGGAAGATTTTCACGGTAAACTGCTTACTGAAGCTCAGAAAACGCTCGATGCTGATGCAAAACTTCAGGAACTGTACAATAACCGCAAAGCCGATGGTTTGTCCGAAATGCAGAAAATAATGATTAATGCATTAATTGCAGGGCGCAAGCGTGAGTTGGTCCGTGAGTTACAGGATCAGGACAATGCCAGTCAGGCCCGGCTTAAACAGCTCAGAAAATATCAGTCAGATGCCGATAAGATTTCAAAAAGTGGCGGCGGAAATGATGATACTCCTC